>OGGO01000246.1_pt1 | contig 62849 bp, 77 predicted proteins | sample 1571231 | NCBI WGS metagenome assembly OGGO01 (sample SAMEA2582036, study PRJEB24529) | metagenome | biome: Human gut stool | place: China | collected 2011 | reverse complement strand
ACGAAATTGGCGATGCTTGCATCGATTGCGGTTCTTGCGAATCCGTTTGCCCAGTATCTGTAATTTCCGCTGAATAAGAACGCAAACGTAGAAAGCCAGTAAACACTTATGTTTACTGGCTTTTTTATTTTTCAAAATTGGCAAAAATTATTACATTTTGTCTGCGTTGCTCAACCGTTGCTCACCTTTTAGGAGGGCTTCACCATGGGGTAATCGGTTAACCGCATCAATGTATTGTTGTACAGTTTTATGAGTGTAAACCTCTTGCGTAATATTATCCTTACTTGAGTGGCCAACGATCCGTTTGATTATAATTTCATCAATTCCGATATTGCTGGCCATCGATATGAACGTATGGCGTGTGTCGTGTGGTTTGTGCTCTCCTAAATTAAGAGTTTGGCACATGCGCTGCATTTCTCGTCTGAAGGTATCCTTGTGTATCACCTTATCTAAAAGGCACTCTACGCGCTTAAATTGAGCTTGCTGGTATAGTTCCCTGACGAACGGATAGATGCATTCCGCAATAGGTATGCATCGGTCTTTACCGGCTTCCGTTTTAGAGCCGCCAATCATATAACGCTCTTTCAAATGGATATTATCAAGCTTCATAGTCTGCAATTCGTTCAATCTGAGGCCCGTGTAGGCGTATATCAATGTTAGCTTGGCAATTATATCGTCGGAATGTTGCCAAAGGGCGTAGAGGGCCGAATTTGAAAATATGTTAGCCTTCTTGATTGGCGTAGCATTCTTATTGATGATAATATCGGAGAAATAGTTCCTAGGTATGATTTCCTGTTTTACGGCTAACGTGCCTACAGACACTATGATAGCCTTGATTAGCTTTTGATACGATTTAGTATGCGTTGATGTGTCAAATATAGGCTGGAAATGTGCAGCACGCATATACTTCATCTCGATATTGTTTAGATGGCTCACCATTTTTTGTATCGTATGAATGATCTTCATGCGACCAGCTGACAGACCTTGGCGTTCGGCTTCCTCAATCCGCCATTCGAAGCATTGGCCAAACGTAATTTTACGCTGCTCTTCTTGCGGTGGATTGGTAGAGTAGAGGGCCAGGGCTGTGTAAGCTTCCTTTTGTGTCGCAAACGTACCTACCGATTTACGGATAGCCTTGCCATTAGCATCGTAGCCATAGGTTACTACAGCCCGGTAGGGCTTTCGTAACTGTTTATGTTTCATTTTATATACGGTTCCTGAACCGTTGGCTCGTTTCATGGCCATATTATATCCTCCTTGGTATAGTGATTAGCCTTAGAGGTATGGTATAATGATAGTGGAGTAAAAATAAAGTACCGCTAAGGTATGAAGTTTTTAATAGCCCTCACTGCGGTGAGGGCTTATTTTTTTGTGTGATAGGGCGGAGAAAAATAGATTACTTCAAACCGAATTGAGTTTTGCTATCTACCGTTCCTTCGCCGCCAAATGTGATTACAATATTAGAGCCTCCGGAATTCATCCAAGTATACAAAGAGGATCTCATACCCATAATTTCTGTTTGCGTAGATAGGCGACCTTCACTGCCTAAAATTTGTTTTACTTGATCATAGGTCATGCCTGCTTGAATTTGATTAAACTGCTCTAAGGTAATCTTGCTTCCACTTGGTTTTAAGAAGGATAGGCTTGCAATAGATTTGCTATTTAGCGCGCCGTTTTGGAACATTAACGTCATGTGCGCATTATCAACCACAAAGTCATAGGATTGTGTTTTCATATCTGCAATCACATTTTCATGAGTTAGCTTGCCTTCTACGCCTAATGCCTCTTTTACTTGTTCATAAGAAGAACCCATAGGTAGATTTACGAATTTATCGTAAGCTACTTCCGATTTTGATGGAGCTTTTGCTTCTTGGCTCTGCGATGTACTAGGTTTTGATTCTGTGCCCTGGTTAGAATCGTGGCCGCAGGCGTAGGATAAGCCGATAAATACAACAACAGCTAACAAGAATCCTTTTTTCTTAGTCATTTTTAAAATCTCCCTTTTTAAAAAATATATATTAACGCCAAATGGCGAGAGTTAACTAAATTTAAAGAATCGGCAGTTTATGATTACCCTAGTTACTTACTAAAGAATATTAAAGGAAACGGATCTAGCGATACCAATTAGTGGAGTCGCCTTGTCTATCATACTAAAAGGGTAATATATAGGTTCAACAGTGTTATTAAAGGCCCCAGGTGCGTATGTGATTATACCTGATAAATCTGGAGCATAATAAAACACTCTTAATACTACGTATGGAGCCATTATCTCTCCTTTATTATTAACCGTTTGAATAGCTAATAGTGTCTTATGCGGGAATAAAACTTCATTATCAGCAGGAGCCGAAACGAAGACGCTGTCGCCTTGTTGGATTCGAGGCGCAAGAGCATTATCCGCAACAGAAAAAGGTGTAAGGCCTGCTTCTTTTTTGATGGAAAATTTTATTGCTTTATATTCTAGGGGATGTATAGCCGTATCTGAGGGATGTATAGTCGTAGGCGAGGCATTGCTAGAAACGACTGTTCCTTGGGTACTGTTATCTTGAATATATTTATCGTCTTTCCAACCCATCAAATATGCCGGAGAAACCCCATAAAATCTGGCTAACTCCTCTATTTTATTAGAAGGGATGTTAGTGACAATGCCGTTTTCATATTTGAATAGTGTTTGCCTCGTTGTGCCAACCTTTTGAGCTACTTCATCTAAGGTGAGTTTTTTATTTTCTCGTAAAGTTTTTAATTTGTTACCTATTGAATTATCCATGGAGTTATCCCTCCGTATTTAAACTAAAGTTTTAAAATATAAATGTAAATTAATGATAACATAAAATAACTTTTAAATCAACAAAAATGTAAACAAAAGTTACAAAAATATCTTTACAGGATACGTTCTAGGTGGTAGCATATACGTAGAAAGAAAAGAAAGGTGGTGGTAAAAGTGGTTAACTCTAACAAGTTAAAAGGACTGATTGTGTCGAAAGGTCTGACACAAAAAGATGTCGCAGAAAAGTTGAGTATGACGCCAAAAACATTTTCGTTGAAATTAAAAAAAGGCGTATTCGGCTCTGATGAAATTGAAATGATGATAAGTCTACTTGATATATCCGATCCGGTACCAATTTTTTTTGCAAACAATGTAACTTAATAAGTCATTTTATGTAAACTTCATAAAATTTGAAAAGTTACTTTTTTTACTATTATATAGCTAAATAAGTGCATAATCAATGGAGGTTTTAGCAATGAAGCAAAAAGAATTTACTACCAGAATGTACGGCGAAGCGATTCGCGAACGTATGCAAGAACTTAATATGTCAAAAGCTGACCTAATTCGGACAGCGGAGATTTCAAGAGATACGTTAAATCGTGCCCTTGCAGGTAAATCAGTACGATTGTCAACGATTGGTGATATTTGCGATGCCCTAGGAGTTAGTCGAGACGAGTCCAACGATTTCTGGGAAACTGACTACTACAATCCTAAATTTGATAGACCGTGAATGGAGGCGAGTACAATGCAAAAGCGTGACATACAAGCTGTTATAAATATTTGTCTTTGGATGCTAATGCTTAGCCTTTCTGCGGCTGTTAGTATTTTTATCATCATAGTGGCGGCAATCACCGCTAATCGATGGTAGGAGTTACTTATGATCACTAAAACAATTGCCGTTTGCCAGATGGCCACGGTATTGGGATGGACCATGACCGCGGTTCGGGAATGCATCGCAAGAGATAAATTCCCATTTGCGCAGTGCTGGCAAACGGAAGGCAAAAGGGGGCGCACCTTTTCTATTGATAGAGAGGGGTTCCGCTTTTACTTGGCCAACACGCTAGGCTGGCCAGAAGAAAAAATTAATGAAGCATTTAAGGAGGCTCACATTGTATGAACGTATACGGAGAATTCAATAGAATGGCAAAATCGCACGTAGCCGACATAAACGAATGCGAAGTATTAACTGATGAAATTATAAAGTCAGCACGCACATTTATAGGTAATGCGATTAAGTGGGATAGCGGTGCTTACAGACCTGTAGTCGATGCTCTTCATAAAAGACTGCTTGATGAAATTTATAAAGCAGAATATGACAACGAGTATTACAAAAGATATCAATGGCCAGATGCAACAAATTCTTATGAATACGGCAACGAAATTGCCCATCGTGAGGCCGACAAAGTAGCTAATGAGTTAGTAGATGAATTAAAAGATGAAAACATCGAACGGCTTTATAACATATTGAAAGGGTATAGGCAATGATGAAAGTTATTTACGCAATCCGTGCTGTGGCCTTTATATTTATGGCTGGATCAGTGGGTTCGGTAGAAATAGATCGTGTGGATTTATGGACAGGTTTTTGCCAAAGCATGCTCGGGATTTCCTTGTATATTAATTCCAACTACTGGGAACAAACAGTGAGACAGTTAAACAGGAGACAAGGGAACAACATTAGATTTAAGTGCATTGAAGGGCGGTGATTAAATTGCAAGATTGTACAACGTGCCCTGACGAATGCTTGGGCGCAAAAAAAATGCCCTCACGCACGGCAATGCGTAAAGGGCACATAGAAAAACATCCATTTAGAGTATATCACATCGTTAAACCGAAAGGAAACAGAACAATGATCGAGTTAAAAATCACAGTAGATAAAGCAGTTGAATTAGAACAAGAAGTGAAAGACCTATATCAATCTATTGTAGGTACGCCTGTTAAAGAAGTCGAAAACTGGACAACAAATGACGTTAAGCCAGCTAAGAAGGAAGCCCCAAAAGTAGAAGCTCCTAAAGCTGTGCCGGTTAAAGAAGAAGCACCTGCTCCTAAGGAAGAAGAACCAACACCTACAGTGGAACCTGAAAAAGCGGTAGAAGTACCAAGCCTTGAAGCAACTCGTGAAGCAGTGAAAGACGTAATGGCAAAAGCCGCTGATAAAACGAAAGCAAAAGGCGAATTCAAAGCCTTCTTAGATAGCATCGGTGCTGAAAAGGTAACATCCGCTACCGATGAACAACGCATCCAAATTATGGAATGGGTGAATAGCCGTGGCTAAGAAACACGCATTACTAGGTGCTTCAAGTAGTGCTAGGTGGCTGGTATGCACACCCTCTGCACGATTAGAGGCGATGTTCCCAGATGAACAATCTCCGTATGCTGCAGAAGGTACTATAGCCCACGACCTGGCAGAATCAATCCTGCGCCATAAGCTCGAAGGCAAAAAAGCCCCTAAGCTAGACGACTACTCCGCTGAAATGGTAGAAGCCGTTAATCGATATGTCGATATTTGCGAAGAGAAAGTAAACGAAGCACGTGCTCGTTCCGCTGATGCGGAAGTCATGATTGAAGCTAAACTTGACTTTTCTCGCTGGGTACCTGAGGGGTTTGGTACCGGTGACATGGTAATCGTAGCCGACGGCATCCTGGAAGTGATTGACCTGAAGTATGGTAAAGGTGTTCCTGTCAGTGCCGTCGAAAACACACAAATGCTACTTTACGCATTGGGTGCTTACGACGTTAACGAGTACTTGTACGACATTAAAACAGTTCGTATGACGATTGTACAACCAAGACTCGATAGCGTGTCTACTGACGAATTATCCGTAGAAGAGCTTCTCGATTGGGGTGATGAAGTCAAACCAATTGCACAACAGGCTTGGAACGGACAAGGCGAATGTACACCTTGCGACTATTGTAATTTCTGTAAAGCAAGACACACCTGCCGAGCATTAGCAGATACTTGCCTTGCTACCTTCTATAAAGATGGTGGTAAGCTCAATCAGTTGCTCACCGACCAAGAAGTATCTGACATCCTAGCAATGAAGGACTTAATCACAAAATGGATTAAAGGTGTTTACGACTTTGCTTATGAAAAAGCATTATCCGGCGAGAAACAATGGCCCGGCTATAAATTAGTAGAAGGTACATCAAGACGTACTATCACGGATCCGGATGCTGCAGCTCAAACATTACTTGATAACGGCTACAAAGAAGAGGACATCTTCAAGCCTCGAGAACTCGAAGGTATCACTAATCTGCAAAAGGTTCTTGGTAAAAAAGGTGTTGCCGAATATCTAGAGGCGTACATCAATAAGCCTGAAGGCAAGCCTACGCTTGTACCTGAAAGCGATAAACGCCCAGCAATTAATACAGTTGAAACAATGATGAATGAATTTGATGATGAGGTATAAACACAATGAATAAAACAGTAACAGCGGTACTCGCGATTTCCGCGCTGGCTGTCAATGTAGCCGGCGCAACTAGCAATAATACATTAGGCGGGACAAATAATACTATCTCCGCAACTTCTACAAGCTCCGCGGTATGGGGCTTCCAAAACAACATCGACGCAAATAATGCGCTAGCCTTTGGCACCAACAACACTATAACAGGTGAAAACGGTTTTGCTGGTGGCAACAATGCCACTGCAGCAGGACGTAACTCCTTCGCATTCGGCTCTCACGCCGAAAGCTTGGTCGAGTACACCATCGCGATAGGTAACCAGGCACGAACTGCATCGTATGATAGCGTCGCTATCGGTAATGGAGCGTTCGTATCAGGCGAGTCTAGTGTAGCCTTTGGCCGGTCCAACAATGTGACTGGAGAAAACTCCGTCGCGGTTGGCGCTAACAATGGCACCGTAGCAGGTGGCCAGTCCGCCGTAGTTGGCTACAACAACAAAATTGGTTCCCAAAAAGAACAGTTGGTGTTTGGTTCTAATTCCGAATCTAACGCCCAAGGAACACTAGTATTTGGTACACACTCCAAAGCGTTAGCTACGGATGCAGTTGCATTTGGTAATAATGCATTAGCTGATAAGGCAAACGCAGTTGCCATCGGCACTAACAGCGTTACAGATGATGCAGTTAATCAACTACAAGCGAAGGTAAATAATACAACATATGTATTTGCTGGTACAGATGCAACATCAGTAGTGAGTGTGGGCAGTAAGCAACGTGCAGGATCTGGAGGAGTAAAGAACTATGTGCGTCAAGTACAGAACGTTGCTGCAGGCCGTATAGATGCATCTTCAACTGATGCGGTAAATGGATCACAGCTACATGCTGCATATGATGCCATTAATACAATGAGTGAAGATATGGATGCACACAATCGTATCTTAGCAAATCACGAGCAACGAATTGATGTACTAGAGCATCAAACACATAACGCTTTAACGAATTTAAAATCAGATATTAGCCGATTAGATGGCCGTGTAAATAAAGTAGGTGCAAGTGCGGCTGCATTAGCAGGGTTACATCCTATGGAGTTTAACAAAGACGATAAGTTCAGCGCATCTATTGCATATGGCCATTACCACAATGCAAATGCAGTGGCATTAGGCTTGTACTACAGACCTAATGAAAAAATATTGCTAGGCATTGCAGGAACTTTCGGAAGTGAAAATATGTACAACGTGAGCGCATCTTTCAAATTTGGTAAAGGTAGCGATTACGTAGCGGAAGCGAAGGATGCCCAAAGCCGTATCTCTAAGCTAGAAGCATTAGTAGCGAAGCTAATGGCAGAGGTTGAAAAATGACCTCTGTACGAGCTATCGCAAAAGAGCTCCACGAACGTGGTCACTATCTCGATGAGCTCTACCAAATTACTATTGCCTATGCCACTAGCTTACACGTTCGCTATTGCGCAGTAGATGCTAAGTGTGAGGCGATAGAGGACTATTATAAAACTGAATTAGACCTTTCGAAATATTCTTGGGAAGAAGACGACAAATGGATTCAACTGGACGAAGAAAGGTCTGACATCGAAGATGAAATGCAAGATTTATTTAACACAGTTATAGGGTTTGATTATGAAATCGACCCGTTTAAGAAATAAGGAGACCGTAACAATGGCTAAATTAACAACTGGTATCGTAAGACTTTCTTATGCAAACATTGCGCAACCTCGTAAAAACGATGATGGTAAAGCGAAGTACAGTTCCCAAATTATTATTGATAAAACCGATAAAAAGACTATCAAAGCTTTCGAACGTGCGATTGAAGAACTTAAGGCAGATCCAAAAGCACTGGCTAAGGTGGAAGGCAAAGCAGCTTACCTAAAATTGAATTTACGCGATGGTGATACAGATGAAGCGGTAGCTGACCAACCGGAAGTATACGCTGATAAATTCTTCATTAATGCGAATAGCGATAAACAACCTATCGTATTTAATCGCGACAAAATTAAGATGGATGATTTTGATATCGAAGAAGAAATCTATTCCGGTGTATATGCCCAGGTCGCACTTTCTGTATTCGCTTATAACTTCAACGGTAAGAAAGGTGTAGGCTTTGGCCTAAACGGCATCCGTAAAGTTAAAGATGGCGAACGCCTCGGTGGTGTTCATGTATCCGCTGACGACTTTGGCGATGATTTAGGCGACCTAGACGATGATGACGATTTAATCTAAGGAGGCAATTATGGAGCTCAGTATTGATGTGGAAACGTACAGCGACTGTCCTATTAAATTTGGAGCACAGCGATACGTTGATGATGAGACATTTGAAATACTGCTCTTTGCCTACTGCTTTGATGATGAACCAGTCGAAGTAATTGATATGACAAAGGATCCACTGCCCGAGAGGGTGGTGGACGCTTTGTATAATAAGGAAATTACAAAGACCGCATTCAACGCAGCATTTGAAATGCTATGTCTTAAAAAGTATTTCCCTGATGCGGACTACACGAACTGGGAATGTACTTCCGTACTTGCTTTATACTGCAGTCTACCTGCAAGCCTCGACAATGTATCTAAGGCCTTGAAATTAGGAGAAGCTAAGGATTCACGGGGTAAACGATTGATTCAATTTTTCTCCGTTCCACGTAAGCCTACGAAGACAAATCCTAAGACACGGAATATGCCTGAGGATGCGCCAGACAAGTGGGCAGAATTTATTGAGTATAACCGCCAGGATGTGGTGGTTGAAAAGGCCATTCGTAAACGCCTGCTTTCGTTGAAGCCGCCTGCCATTGAACATGAGTACTGGCTGCTAGATCAAGACATCAACTGGAGAGGCGTAAAGGTAGATATGGACCTCGTCGATGCTGCCCTTCAATGTAACGATGAGATAGTGGAAAAGGCTACCGCATCATCGGCACGACTAACAGGGCTAGATAACCCCAATAGTACGTTGCAACTTAAGGATTGGTTAACTGAAAGACTAGGATATGAAGTCGAGACTATGCGTAAAGAGGACGTATCAGATCTACTATCACAGGATATTCCTTCCGATGTGCGCACCGTACTGAAGAACCGGCAAGTTCTAGGCAACTCTTCAATTAAAAAGTACTTGGCCATGAAAAATGCAGTATGTTCCGATGGCCGTATTCACGGTATGCTCCAATTTTACGGAGCTATGAGAAGCGGGCGATGGGCGGGGCGTGTAGTACAACTACAGAACCTCCCACGTAACTACCTAGAAGATTTAGATACAGCTCGGGACGTTCTTAAAAGCAGAGATGTAGAATTGCTAGACCTACTCTATGGAAATCCTGGTGATGTAATTAAGCAGCTCATTCGTACCGCTTTGGTGGCAGAAGAGGGGCACCGCTTTATTGTAGCTGACTTTAGCGCTATTGAAGCACGTGTGATTGCGTGGCTCGCTCATGAGAAGTGGCGACAAGATGTATTTGCCCAAGGTGGCGACATATATTGCGCATCCGCATCTAGCATGTTCCACGTACCGGACGAGAAGCACGGTGTAAATGGTCATCTTCGACAAAAAGGCAAGGTAGCCGAGTTAGCGCTAGGGTATGGTGGCGGTGTAGGTGCCATGAAATCAATGGACACCAAAGGCGAGATACCTGAAGACGAACTTCCTAGTATTATCGAAGCCTGGCGCCAAGCTAGTCCACGTATTACGAGATTTTGGAAAGATGCGGATACCGCTGCCAAGAAAGTCGTAAAGACTGGCGAACCTGTACGAATTAGACAAGGTAATATTCGATTCTTTAAATCAAAAGGGTTTATGTTTATCGAGTTACCATCTGGACGTAGACTTGCTTACGCGAGGCCTAGAATAGGGCTCAATCGGTTTGGTAGTGAATCGATTGAGTATGACGGTATGGATCAGGTTAAGAACACCTGGGGCAGAGTTGAAACCTACGGGGGAAAGCTCGTCGAAAACATCGTGCAAGCCGTTGCAAGAGATTGCTTAGCCGCATCAATGCTAAGACTGGCAAAAGCAGGGTACAAGATTGTAGCCCATATCCACGACGAAGTGGTTATCGAAGCGCCTATAGGCGAAGGCAGTTTAGAAGAAGTAATAGATATTATGTGTAAACCTGAGCCCTGGAATGAGGGCCTCATATTAAACGCAGCTGGGTTTGAAAACCCGTATTATATGAAAGACTAGGAGGAAGTCATTATGATTAACAAAGAACAAATTAAACAACAACGCGAAGCCATTGATAGCTTATACGAATTAGTAAAAAACGCACCTGCTAGCGAACGTAAAGACGCCGCTATGGTGTACTGCGAAGGCTGTATTGCCGCTTGTGATTTGGGCCTTAAAGTATTAAACGGTAAGAAAACAGAAGCGCCTAAAGCTGAGGAGACTCCAAAGGCAGAAGAACCTACGGTTACGGGAGAACCGAAAGCCGAAGAAAAGCCAAAGCGTAAACGTACTACTAAGAAGAAAGAACCAGTAGAAGAAACATTGCCTGTAGTTGATGAAGCACCTGCAGAAGCACCTGCAGAAGAAGACGATTTAGACGATTTGTTATAAGAAAGAGGTTAGCGCCTTATGAAGGTATTATTTAGTTTATCAATTAAAAAGCTGTATGACCTAGTACGGCGCAAGCAAGTGAACTCTTGGTCACCTGCTGTACATTACCACGTAGATTGCGGGCAATCATTTGCCTGCTTGTGGCCTTCCGTATCTTCGGGGATGGGTAGAATCGTAGACCCGTATATGTCAAATGAGTTTTATTGCCCACAATGTGGAGAATCAATCTGTACTAGAGGCCTTGATGGTGATTGTGTTGCTGAGGTTTCGAGTAATGACAATATTCCACTTGATATCGAACTTTCAATCATCGATAGAGGATCAATATTAGACGTTAAATTTGATTATCACACCGTGTACGTTGATAACGATATGCAGTCGATTTACCCCGGATACAAGCCTCATCTTGTTGATATATTGCGTTTTGATTTTAAACAAGGAAAAGTATTCCTGGTTCAAAAGAAGCGTACTCGTGCCGATATAGTATCTGAAATCGAACCTAATATATCTAGCTTTTACTCGAAGTCGTTACCTCTACGATGGCTTGTAGCGACTCAAAATTGTCGATTAGCCGAACATAAAAACGAGCTAAAGACTTTTGCTAAAGTTTTAAAAGATGCTTACTTTTCAAAACTATCAAAAAAAGTAGGCTATAAGGTTAAGTCAATTAGACAAGGGGTTTTATTATCGTCCAAGTATGGGGCGCTTAATAATTTACTTCATAACCTAATATGGAAAATGCAGGCACCAGATGCGCCAGCTCTTAACGATGTATTAGTTAAAGACTATGACACCTATTTTAGGCCTTTCGGATCTGATAAGGTGTGCACTTCAGATATTACCGACTTAACAAGTACTGGCACCCCTTTTATTAAAGCGCTAATACAGCTTTATGAATTGCCGGATAAGCGCTGGGTTCGAAGATTACTGTCAATTCGCCCTTTCTTTTATGTGAAAGTAATTAAGACGGCCAGCAAGATATTCAAAAGTATGGACTATCAAAAGGCCTTTACAGACCTCGTAGCAGAGGAAGGTGGGGGGACAGGATATATTCAATCGTGGCCAATATGGAATAGCGAACAGGCCTTGCTTATGTTTACAAAGTTCCTATCTATCATGATGCACCAATACGGTGAGCGGCGTACTCTATTGTTCATTAAAAACGCCGATTCTTATTCCGAAATTAAAGATACATCTGATATGTATCTTAGATTATCAAGAAGCAAAAAGAAAGAAGTTTGGGCTAGACGAATTCAAATTAAAGACCTGCATGACGAGATTGTGTGCTTATCTAAATTTGAAGAAGCCGAAAACTTACCAGTGCAACAGAGCTTACGCCATAAAAAGTTAGCAGATTCAGTTGAAGGGCTAACTTTCAATGTGATCAAGTCAACGCACGGCATCATCCGATTAGGCGTGCAATTGAATAATTGTGTTGGTACTTATGTCGATAAGGTAAAAGCTGGAACGTGTGCTATAGTAGGCGTCTATAAAAGTGACAAGCCCGTTGCATGTATTGAAGTTAATCCTAACAAGGATACAGATAACTTTGTTGAAATACACCAGGCTAAGTTAAAAAATAACAGATGTGTTAGCGATAACCACGATGTCAATTATGCTGTATGCCAATGGGTTAAAAAGCATAAATTACAAGTACCCCAATTTATAAGAGACATCCAATTTGCGAAGGGAGGAGCGATGTAATATGGATACAAATATCATCATAGCTACGGGCAGAAATCGCTCCGCCCGTAGCTGGAAGTCTCAGAAAATGACTTGGAGTGCGTTGGCCAACAAATTATCCACACCAACAGTCACTAATGAAACGGCTGCTGAATACGTTAAAATGCCTAAGGACGAAAAGGGCCGGCGGAAAGATGTAGGCGGTTTCGTAGGTGGTTATATCCCCAATAATGGTAGACGGGTAAGGGGTGCTGTTGAGGAGCGGTATTTAATTACTCTTGATGCAGATTCGCCTAGCGAGGATTTTATTTCAAACCTTGATTTGGAACTAGGTGATATGGAATACGTGCTATACAGTACGCACAGCCACACCCCTGATAATCCACGATACCGCATCATCATTCCTACTGATAGAGTGATGACACCTGATGAGTACCAGGCTGTATCAAGACGCATTGCTGATGATATTGGTATTGAATCTTTCGATTCCTCAACGCATCAAGCGGAGCGCCTTATGTATTGGCCAAGCTGCCCTAAAGATGTTGCGTATGTATACCAACATAATGAGGGGAATCTTATTTCAGTAGATACCTATTTGAGTACCTACAGAGACTGGCGTGATACGAGCCTTTGGCCAACATCAAGTAAAGAATCTCAAATCAGACTTGATGCGGCTAAAAAGCAAGGTAACCCATTAGAGAAAAAAGGATTACTGGGCGCCTTTTGTAGGAGCTATAGTATCACAGAAGCGATACATAAGTTTCTACCAAATGTCTATGCACCGACGCAGCACGAAGACCGTTACACGTATACCGAAGGCAGCTCAGTAGCAGGTCTTGTCATTTACGATAATGATACGTTTGCATACTCGAATCATGCAACTGACCCTATCAGCGGTAAGCTCGTCAATGCTTTTGACCTAGTACGAATTCACTTATTTGGTGCCGAAGATGCCGACGCGGATCCGCGCACCAAAGTAACGGACCTTCCGAGTTATAAGGCGATGCTTGATTTTGTTAACGAAGACGGCGCAGCTCCTATCTTGCTCGATAAGGAACGTATGGCCGACATGGACTTTGATGATATCACGGACGAGGAAGAAGACTTTCTTGAAAAGCTCAAACGTGACCGACGAGGTACACCAGAGTCTGACGTGTTCAACTGCTTAATCGTTCTTAAATATGACCCGGCGTTAAAAGGTAAAATCCGTCTTGACGAATTCGCGCACCGATTAGTCGTAATTGACGATTTGCCGTGGCGTGGTAAGGACGAAACTCCTTACTGGACGGATACCGACGATGCGTGTCTACGTAATTACTTCGCTACGAAATACCTTATCAAAGGTAAAGGCATCATCGATGATGCCTTACAGGAAGTCACGCAAGCCAACAAATTTCACCCTGTGCGAGAGTACCTAACAGGTTTGACATGGGACGGTGAATGTAGAGTTGACACGCTCTTCATAGATTATATCGGTGCCGAGGATACCGAATACATCAGGGCTGTTACTCGTAAATGGATGTGCGGAGCTGTAGCACGTGTCATGGTGCCTGGTATCAAGTTCGATACGGCTATCGTATTATACGGTGCGCAAGGCTTAGGGAAATCCCTTATCTTAGAACGCTTAGGCCGTAAATGGTTCAATAATTCACTCGTAGATATCAAAACCAAAGATGCCCTTGAACAAATTCAGGGTTCATGGATTAATGAACTCGCGGAACTGGCACCTACCTACAAGAATGATAATGAAATTGTAAAGGCCTTTATCAGTCGTACCTCTGACCGGTTCAGGTCGCCCTATGGCAGGCGCACCGAAGAGTACCCTCGCCAGTGTGTATTCGCGGGTTCTACTAATAATCTCATGTTCCTTAAAGACCGTACAGGTAACCGCCGATTCTGGCCAATCACAGGCGACAAAGATCGTAAGACGAAAAACGCCTGGGACATAACGCAAGATGACATCGACCAATTATGGGCGGAGGCTTACTATTACTGGTCTAATGGTGAATCGTTAGTACTCGAGGGAGACCTTGAGGAAGAAGCCCTAAGAATCCAATTATCACACACAGAAGGTGGTGAACTTGTAGGACTCATTGAAGAATACCTTGAGATGTTATTACCGGAAGACTGGGAAACAATGGATATCTACGATAGAAGAGATTATGTCGCTAATTATGGCGATGACGATCATTGTGGTTCAGTGCAGCGGGAGCGGGTGTGCGCCCTTGAGATATGGTGTGAAGTACTTGGCGGGGACAGGAAGAACCTGCAGAATGCAAAGGCGAGAGAAATCATTGATATCTTGCAATCCATAAAAGGGTGGAGCCCTTATTCAAAGAGCGTTGGTAAAATGCGATTTGGGAAGATGTATGGCGTGCAAAGAGCGTTTATAAGGGAGGACAGTACACTCCAAAATAAGGCAAAAATGATAGTTAAAAATCGTAAATAATCGTGTTGCCGATTTTTGTTGCCGATTAGCTAATTTTTAAGTATCGAAATACATCGAAATAGTTTTTATACAAGCCTATACATCGATATGTTTTGATATAGCGAAAATAATCGGCAACGGCAACACGTGTGGCAACAAAATCGGCAACACGTGTTGTGTAGTTGTTGTCTATCTTAATTGCAATTTGTTGCCGATGTTTTCTATTATTTACTATTAATTAAAAATAATAAATATATGAATAAGTGCTTGTATACGTATACACGCAAAAAACGCAAATACGCGTATATATATGTGAGAAAAAAAAAACAAAACATCGGCAACACAACCCCGATGAAGCCTGATTTTATATAGGCTGAGGCCTGTTGCCGATTATTTATTGAGAATGGAGTGAGAGAATGGAAAAAGACATCGAGCGTTGGTTGGGAAATCAACTCAAAAATCTGGGGTGCGTATATATGAAATTCGTATCACCAGGAAATGATGGGGTGCCGGATCGGATTGTAATCTTACCGGGTGGCCTAGTCGTGTTCGCTGAACTAAAAGACGAGAAAGGGCGATTAAGGCCTAATCAACGCGTGCAGATAGAACGGATGCGAAAGCTGGGCGCCAGCGTTTCCGTAGTTACTGGTAAATTAGGGGCTGCATTGTTTGTTGATGATATAAGAAGGGCGATTCATGAACTTTCATCCACACGATTATCAAAAGATAGCAATTCAAAGAATCATTGACCATACACATTATGGGCTGTTACTTGATATGGGCTTAGGCAAGACAATTTCTACACTAATCGCTATCGAGCAGCTAATGTATGACCAATTCGATATTAAAAAAGTGCTTCTTATCGCACCTAAAAAAGTAGCAGAATCGACTTGGGTGCAAGAGGCTAACAAATGGAATGAAACAAGCTATTTGAAAATAGCATCTGTGCTAGGTCCTGAAAAGGACCGCATCAAAGCACTTGAAAGTGATTCTGATATCTATGTGATGAATCGTGAGAACGTGCAATGGTTGTATGACTATTATTTTGAACAACCAAAGCGGAAATTTCCCTTTGATATGCTTGTTATTGATGAAAGTTCATCGTTTAAGAATCCACAGGCTAAACGATTTAAGGCGCTACGTAAAATGAGGCCTTTCTTCAAACGAGTAGTCATTTTAACTGGTACACCGGCACCGAATACGTTAATGGATGTATGGGCGCAAATGTATTTGTTAGATGGCGGTGAACGACTAGGTAAAACCCTTACTGAGTATCGATTACGATATTTTACCCCTGATAAAACAAACGGGCATATCGTCTACAGCTACCGTCTACTACCAGGAGGAGATAAAGCTATATACGGTAAGATGCAAGATATCTGTATGAGCTTAAAAGCAAAGGATTACCTAAATCTTCCGGAACGTATTGAAAACGTAATCACGGTAGAAATGAGTCCCGAGGAATATGGGCTATATAGAATAATGGAGTACACTCACGTATTGAGCCTAATAGATTCAGACGACGTGAGCGCTTTGAATTCGGCAGCACTGACAAGTAAGCTATTACAACTCGCAAATGGATCCATTTATACCGACGACGGCGAAACTATTATTGTCCATAATGAGAAGGTCGAGCGGTTAAAAGAATTGGTAGAAACAAATGAGGGTAAACCGATGTTAGTATTCTACAATTTCAAACATGACCTGCAAGCGATTAAAGAGGCCTTTCCAAAAGCTGTCGAATTAAAGACCGATGACGATGTGGCCGAGTGGAACAAAGGTAACATTCAAATGTTATTGGCACACCCCGCATCGGCTGGATACGGACTAAACCTTCAAGCTGGTGGCAACATCATTGTCTGGTATGGATTAACGTGGAGCTTGGAGCAATATCAGCAAGCTAATGCAAGGCTACACAGGCAAGGCCAAACGCAACCGGTTATTATCCATCATCTAGTAACAAAAGGAACGATGGACGAGCAAGTGATGAAAGCATTAGAGCGGAAGGAAGTAGGGCAAGATGCCCTACTCGAAGCTATCAAATATCGTAAAGAGTTGTATAAGGAGTAAGTTATGCAAAAAAAATGTAGAAAGTGCGGTACAAAGTTTACGGCGAAGACTTCGGAAGATTATTGTCCGGAGTGCATGGAAGTTATGACGCCTCCGCCGGCAGGCACTAAATTAGAAGTTAGGGAATGCGAAGGCTGCGGAGAGCCGTTTGAATATTTTAGAAAGCCACAGGGCCGACCGCGTAAATATTGCCCTGATTGTGCAATTAAATTCTGTCATAAATCCAAGAAGGAAGTTGAGGAGGAAGCAAAAATGACTACAGTAGACAGTAACAAGACAGAAGATAGACAGAAGATAGACAGTAAAAAGTTAACTGTTTATGTACCAACTGTTGAAGATAAGGATAAACTGTATGGCAATATTAAGCACGATGCCGTAAATCACCCATCACATTACACAAGAGGTAAGATTGAGGTAATTGACTTTATCGAAGATCAACAGCTTCCATACCATCTTGGCAATGTTATTAAGTACATCGCACGTGCTGGGTACAAGGGTGATAAACTCGAAGACTTAAAAAAAGCGCGTTGGTATTTGGATAGATACATCAATGAGGTGATGGGGAATGGAACACTTTAAACAAGGTGACTGCGTGTTAGTATCGAATGATAAAAAACATTGGTATCATAGACACTTCTATCGTATTGATGATGTATGGGGCGGTACCGGTAAGGCGCTTGTGTATGCTGAGGGTAAAAGTCCATGGACGGTGAGCCGTAAGCACGAGGACCAATACAAACTGTACGAGATATGGAGATATTGCAAGGGGGCGGAAGAGTGACCGATAAAGAGTATATGCTTCAGATATTACGAATCGATGATAGGATTGATTCAATCAAGCGTGATATTGATGCCCAGATAGAAAGGAAGGCTGACACGCTATCAGCTACTGACTATAGCAAGGATAGGATATCCGGAGGTAGTTGTAACGACTTATCAAATATCGTAGTAGGTATTGAACAGTGCGTCGAACTACAACGACAGGAGATTGAACGCCTTAAAAGAATCAAGGCGGAAGTTCGCTGGGTGATTAGCCAAGTGTGCCCAAATGAACTGGCGGTTCTTTTGACAGAGCGATATGTACAAGACAAAAGCTGGAAAGAACTGGCGCAAATCTTACACTACAGTGAAGCGAGAGTACGTGGCGAGCTACATGATAGGGCGTTGGTAGAGGTAGGGCGAATTCGAGCTAAATTGAATTAGCGATTTCAATACAATACAAAACGATACAAAACGATACAAAACAGTACATCGACATGTGGTATACTGTAGGTGTGAAAGTTGGGAAACTTCACAGGAAGTGAATAAGGAAAGGACGCCAAATGTACTTGGCGTCCTTTTACATTATGCAGGTTTAATCAATATCATCATAGGGGGTACCTATTCGTTGGGCAAATGTGATCCTTTCAAATAACAAACTATACCAAAATAAATTCGCGACACCTATGAGATGTTTTAGAACAAAAATAGCCTTGTTTAACTACAACCAATACACAATGTAAGAGATTTCCTTGAGTACTTAACTATAACAAATTACTACCATCCTATGGTGATATTGATTAAGCCTACAAATAGAATCTGACTGCCAATAGAAAGGAGAGAATAGTATGACAGATATTACTTGTCATAATAAAGATTGTTTGCATAACAAACGTAATAAGTGTACTGCTAATGCTATTGTCCTTGGCAGTAAAGGTAATTGCAAAGCCAAAGCCTTTGCCAAAGATATGATGAAGCATTCACGCAAACAGCACTGGCGATGGGGCATGTATGGGGGCTGGGGCAACAGCTGAAATAGGGGGCCATTAAGGTACTCCAAACAAAAAATATTTTGCGTGGGTCATCCGAACCCCGCGGAATAGCTAGTTAGTTATTTTTCCGAACTGCTGTTCGGCTTCAAAAATGGTCAACTTTTGAAAGGAGGCGAGACTGTGACGAATGTATCAATCGTTGACGAATTAGTATCATCTAAAATTGTGGCAAAAGTACTCGGAATCAGCTCTCGACGAGTTCAGCAGTTGACTGAGGACGGTATATTCGAAAAGGAAAAACGAGGTCAGTACGACATTGCGAAGACAGTACAAGCATTTGTTGCGTATAAAACCGGAGAAAGTAAACTCGAAAAGAAAGCACGTGAAGGTGGCTATGATGCAGAACGAACTCTGTTAACTCGAACTAAACGGATGATTGAAGAAAACAAATTGAAGATTATGAATGGAGAATTGCACCGCTCGAACACAGTTAAAGCTGTAATGAATCGAATGTTGAATAACTTCAAAAGTAAGCTCCAGGCGTTACCATTAAAAGCAGCCCCTAAAGTACTGGGGGAGACAAATCTGTTAGCGATTCAAGACGCACTTCTTGACGAGGTTAACGAGTGTCTAACGGAATTATCTGAATATGATCCGAACATGTTCCATGATGAATCTGACGACATTATTGTGGATGAAGACGAGGTAGGTGAAAATGATTGAAACACACATGCAACTTATTTAAAGGGATAGCTAGTGTGCTGAAACCACCGCCAAAGTTTACTGCTTCAGAATGGGCAAATGCTAACGTGGTGCTTTCCACAGAGGATAGCGCCGAACCAGGGAAGTATTCCACTGATAGAGCTCCTTATCAAAAGGAAATGCTTGATGCGGTGAGTGACCCCGATGTTGAAAAAGTAGTGTATATGACCGGCTCGCAAATTGGTAAAACCCAGCTCATTAAGAATGTGTTGGGTTATTTTATTGACTACTTCCCGTCACCGATTATGTTTATGCAGCCGACAAAAGATATAGCTAAGGAATTTTCGAAAACTCGTATTGCTCCCTTTATCCGTGACACGAAAGTGCTTAACGATAAAATGGCCGATGTAAAATCTCGGGACAGTGGCAATACTGTATTGAATAAGACATTTCCTGGCGGGTATCTCACATTAGTCGGCGCAAATGCTCCAGCAGATTTGGCGTCAAGGCCAATTCGTGTATTACTAGCGGACGAAATTGACCGCTACCCTGCGTCAGCAGGCACGGAAGGTGACCCATTGAGCCTAGCCGAAAAGCGTACTAATACGTTCTACAACCGAAAGCACGTGTATGCATCCACGCCGTTGGCCAAAGGTACAAGTCGAATAGAGAAATTGTATCTAGGCGGTACGCAAGAGGTATGGCACATCAAGTGCCCTGCTTGTGGTGAGTATGTATATCCGTCTTGGGATAAATTCCATTCAGACGAAGATACAGGCAAGTACTATATGGCTTGTGATCACTGCGGAACGCTATCAGAAGAGTTCGAGTGGAAGAAACTCTACCGAGAGGGAAAATGGATTGCTGAAGCTCCTGAAAACCTAAAGAAGTACAATTGTCGTAGCTTTCACATGAACGCGTTTGGCTCGCCTTGGGCATCTTGGGGGAAACTTCAAGATAAATACGAAGAGGCGACTAAACTCGGCACGGCAGGCGTTAAAACATTCTTTAACACTGAAATGGGTATTCCTTATGAAGAGGATACAGAAACGTTGCAATCGGAAGAACTTTACGAACGCAGGGAGGACTACGGAGCGGAGTTACCGGACGGCGTTCTACTCTTAACATGCGGTGTCGATACGCAGGACGACCGCTTAGAGTGTGAAATTGTAGGATGGGGGAAAGATTATGAGAGCTGGGGTATACAGTATTTCAGACTTTATGGTGACCCTGCTTACGATGCCGTATGGAAAGAATTGGACGATATTATTTTGAATCGAACATGGTCTTATGCCGATGGCAGAAAGCGTGGCGTATCCGTTACATGTATTGACTCCGGCGGTAGTAAGACTCAATCAGTATATAAATACTGTTCAACTAGATGGCATAAGCGCGTCTATCCTATTAAGGGTGTAGGTGGCGCAGGTAAAGACTTGATTGATGGCTTGCCTACAAAGTTGAAAAAATACAAGACCAAATTGTTTAAACTCGGCGTAGATACGGGCAAGGAACAAATTTATAGCGATTTGAACCAGGAAAAAGGCCAGCCGAGGTATTGCCACTTTCCAAAAGACCATGAAAAAGGGTATGGGAAGAAATACTTCGAGGGCCTATTAGCAGAAATGAAAGTGTCTAAATTAGTTAATGGCCATTTCAAAGAGCAATGGGTACTGCGACCAGGGCGTAAAAGAAATGAACCATTTGATATTAGAAACTATAATCAAGCAGCTATCGCTATTATGAATCCAAACTTTGATGCCTTAGAAGCTCGGAGTAGTAAAGAAAATTATACGCCGTATCAAAATACAGCTCGTGTAGTCAAGGCTGGCGATACACCAAAGAAACGGACGAGACGACGTGTTAGAGGCGGAGGAATACGATTATGACAATCCTACAAAGGATTATGGAAGAACTAAATATTCGTGAAATGCACGAAATACCTACAGCTCTAATAAAGGTATTGCTAGATTCAAATAACTGTTCGGAGCTTTTAAAGTCGATACAGCCTTACTATTCGTATGAGGCCTTACTTGCTGAATTCGAAGAACATAGTGCAGATAGAAAAAACTATATGCAAGATTACACGCCACAATGCGTGTTAGATATAATCGGAAGTATCACCCCAGGTGGTGCTGTTCGTGACGTGTGCGCAGGAATAGGCGGATTGTCTTTGGCCAAAGTAAAGTTGGATAATACTATATCATTGAGGCTTGAAGAATATTCAAAAAATGCTATAGCTTTTATGTTGCTTAATCTGCTAATGGCTAATATCGACGCGGAAGTAGTAGAGAAGAACGTTCTTACTGGTGAAGAGCTTGCATATTATAAAGTAGAATCCGCGGTATCTGGCTTTGGCCGAGTAGCTAAAGCGGATAGGTTAGAGAGTAAAAAATATGATACCGTGATTAGTAATCCTCCGTATAGTCAATCTTGGATTCCACAAATGGATGAACGCTTTGAAGGTTATAAATTGGCACCAAAGAGTAAAGCCGATTTTGCTTTTATACTCGACGGACTTTATTCGTTAAATGCTTCTGGCACAGCTGCCTTTATCCTGCCGCACGGTGTGCTTTTCAGAGGACAGGCAGAGGGCGATATACGACGTAAGCTGATTGAGGATAATTTACTTGATGCGGTCATAGGGTTACCTTCTAATCTATTTACAAATACAAGTATACCTGTATGCATATTGGTATTTAAGAAAAATCGCGCTAACAAAGACGTATTATTTATCGATGCGCAAAAAGATTTTGTTAAGAACAAAAATAAAAACATAATGACCGCCGAATCGGTGGAAAAAGTAATTAAAGCGTACAAGAACAGGGCAGATATAGAGCGATATTCTAGTAACATTAGCATGTCTACTATTTTAGACAATGACTATAATCTGAATATTCCACGCTATATTGACAGCTTTGAGCCGGAAGAAATACCAGATGCGGTACAGCTTGCTAAAGAACTTAATGAAATTAATCGAGAAAGTCGGATGTTGGGCTTAAAAATTGCGGAAATGTTAAAGCAACTAGTTTGTACAGATCCTGACGCGCAGAAAGAGCATGACGAATTTGTAAAAGAATTTACAGAATTTTTGGTATCATCTGATAGCGCGTGTACAGTTGAGGAGCAAGAAGCCGTGATAAAAAAAAATAGAAGATGTTAAAAAGTATCTGCTTCAAAAGATGTTTGTGTAATGTTAAGAAATTACAAGAAAATTAAAATTACGGAAGTTGCTGATATACTAGGGAGACCTAAGAAGGGGCAAATATATCCGGGAGGGTGTATTTGCTTGCAAGTATCTGCGAGCAAAGGTGAATTACTATATTTAGATACCGCGCAACAGGTTGACGCTAAATATGTAGTGATTCAACCACGAAACGCAATCCCTTATTATTTATTTTTAATGATAGAAAAGGCAATGCCTGAATTTCTATATAAATATAGGCAAGGTCTAAATATATCAGCTCATGACATCAAACATATGGAGATATTGTGCCACACGGATGTGGAAACACAGGCTTTAATAAGCATGATGTTCCAATCTATGCATGGCACAAGTCTAAGCGCTCAACATGAGCGCTTTTTTAATGCGTGAAAGGAGGTGAAAGGATGGCAGAATGGACAATATATGAGGCAAAAGAGCATTTACAGGCGTGGCTAGAGGCGGATTTAGCATTGGCAACGGGCAAAGAGTACACCATTGGTAATCGCCGGTTAACTCGTGCGAATGTGCAAGAGGTGAAAGAACGCATCAACTTCTGGCGCAACGAAGTGGCTCGGCTCGAGAATAGACCTCGACGTCGTGCATATCGTGTCATTCCGCGGGATATATGAGTAAACGTAAGAAGCAGTTTATGAAAACCGCAGCTGGTAGGCACAAAGCAACGCAATATTCTGGGAGTAAAACAAACTCAGGCTATTCTAATCACGGCGCTAATAGTTTTAAATCTAGCGCCAAAGGGTACCAGGTTAACTCTCAGGATGCAAGGCACGATATCGATGCTAACTTTAGGATGCTACGGGCACGGTCGGTAGACCTTCAACAAGGTACACCAATTGCAGCTGGCGCACTGAAGACGAATAAAACCAATGTTATTGGCCCGGGCCTAAGGTTTAAAGCCAATATCCGATATGAGGAGTTGGGGTTAACGTTTGATGAAAAGAACGCCTGGGAACGTAAGACCGAACGTGAGTTCGCAATGTGGGCAAAGCATTGTGACGCACGAGAACAGACTGATTTCTACGGAATTCAAGCCCTAGTGTACTATGAAAAGCTATTGTACGGCGATGCATTTGTAAATTTACCGCTACTATTTACTCGAACGAATAAGAACCCGTACCCTTTACGCTTGCAGATTGTAGAATCGATTCTTGTAGCTTCTCCGCCTAAATATATGGGGCGAGAAGAAGACGAGAATAACGACGTAATTCACGGTGTTAAGTTCAATAAATATGGTGCCGCGGTCGGCTTTTATGTACTGAATAAACTGTACAACGGCTTTAACGATGATCATGACTACACATATATTCCGAAGTATGGCACACAAACTGGACGACGGAATATTATCCAGGTTATGACGATTGAGCGAAGTGGCCAGTTGCGTGGCATCCCTATATTGTCTCCGGTAATCGAGGATTTGAAAGTGCTTAGCCGGTACAATGATGCGGAAGTCATGAAGGTATTAGTCAATGCCTTGATGGCAATCTTCATTGAATCGGAAGCACCGGACGACATGTCGCTAGGGACTGCGATTGACGAAGACGATCAAGTGGATGCTGATAACGACGAAACAATCGAATTAGGCAATGGCACAGTTAACGTATTGGCGCCAGGTGAAAAAGTGAATGTGGCTGAAAAAACGCCAATACCAACGAGCTTTGCGGACTTTACGTCCTCACTTATTAGCCACGTAGGTGCGGCGCTAGAAATTCCATATGAGATTTTAGTTAAGCACTTTGGCCAAAGTTACTCCGCATCAAGAGCGGCGTTACTCGAATATTGGAAGTCTGTTGAAACGCAACGCGCCGAATTTATTACTCAATTTTGCAATCCTATTTACGAAGAATGGCTTACGATGGCCATTTTATTAGGTCGCATTGATGCGCCAGGTTTCTTTGATGACCCAATCATCCGAGAGGCGTGGCTAGGTGCTGAGTGGTACGGACCTTCACAAGGCCAATTAGACCCACAGAAGGAAGCTACTGCAGCAGAAATTCGTGTTAAGAATGCATTTAGTACTCGTGCTAAGGAAGCGGCGGAGCTTACGGGCATGGATTATGAAAATGAAATCTTACCACAACGTATTCGTGAACACCAATCTATGGATGAAGGAGGCTTGTTGCATGAACAAGGACAACAAATTTCAGTTCAAAATTCGAACTCCGCTAAATCTGATTCAGGAGGCGGAGACGATTGACGTCGATATTTACGGCGTGGTCATGAACGGGACAGACTATTGGGGAGAAGATACTGGCGTTTCTAACGTACTATCACAACTCCAAGGGCTGGACCCGAATCAAAACATCGTATTACACGTTAACTCTGTCGGCGGCGAAGTGTCGGCAGGCGTTACAATCTACAACAGATTACGAGCATTGCAAAATAAAAAATCTGTTATTATCGAGGGCTTGGCGGCATCTATCGCGTCTATTATCTCGATGGCTGGCGATGAAATCCATATGGCGCTAGGCAGTGAGATGATGATTCACAACCCAAGCTCTTATGTATATGGTGAAGCCGATGATTTTGAAAAAGCTGCTGAATCGTTACGTAAAACCAAAGAAAATCTTATCGATATTTACGAAGCCCGCACAGGGTTAACTCGTGAAGAAATTGCAACTATGATGGATGAAGAAACTTGGTTGACTGCAAGGGAAGCTTTAGAAAAAGGATTCTGTACAAGTGTTGACGAGTCTTTACAAATGGTTGCATGCCGTAAAGGCACTGACTTAATTGTCAATGGCTTACCAATGAGTATGGATGTACTCAAAGGGTTGCCTGTTGATAAATATGAAGAGAAAGGAGAGGAGCCAATGGAAGTAACTGCTGAATTGTTACGTACAGATTATGCGGAAGTATATGATGAAGTATTTAATGCGGGCGTTGCTGCTGAACGTGCACGTTTACAAGCCCTTGATGGGATTAATAACGAAGCACGTGCGGAAGTTATCAATCGCGCTAAATACGAAACATACGCTACTGTTCAAGATGTAGCTGTTGAATTACTCAATATGCCACAACCTGAACAACCAACTAATTATTTACAACAACTAATGCAAGATGCTAACACTGCATCTAATCAAGTTGATACGATTCCTGGTCAAGTACTTGACGAGAATATCGATGATTCTGAAAAGACAATGCAAATTGTTGATCGTGTAATGAAAGCACGTGTTAGAAAATAAGGAGGGCAGATAATATGCCATACGTGGAAGAACAAAAGTTAGAGTACAAACCTCTAATCGCTGGCACACAGATGCCAGTCGTTACAAAAAAAGTAACAATCGGCCAAGACGCAGCAGTAATTAAGGCAGGTACAGTATTAGAATTTGAAGCTGCATCTAAAAAAGCTAAACGCGCAGATACTGATGTGTACGGCGTAGCATTAGCAGATATTGACGCTACAAAAGGTGATGTAGTTGCAGAAATTGCCGTAACCGGTGAATTTGCTACAGCTAATTTAGTATTCAAATCTGGTAAAAAAGCGGAAGACTTCGTGGCGAAAGCTGAAGCCCACAACATTTATTTCCGATAATAAGGAGGACACATGGATAATATTTACACACCTCAAACACTAGCTGCGGTGGTTCGTCGTACTCCCGATGTGCCATCCTTTTTGAAAGACTTATTTTTCAAAGATACAAAAACATTCTTAACAGAAACAGTTTCTTTTGACATTGTAAAAGGCCGCCGTACTATTACGCCTTGGGTAGCGCCAAACTCTACAGCGCCTTTATCTCAACGCACTGGCGTGACTACAACTACTTACAAACCGGCACAAAAGAAAGAAAAACGCTCCATTACTGAAAACGATATCAAGGTTCGTTTAGCAGGTGAGCAACCATTTGTTGGTACGGTATCTCCTGAAGAACGTGCTATCCAACTTTTAGCGCAAGATACACAAGAATTGAAAGATAACTTGGTGCGCTCTCAAGAAGTTATGGCGGCCGATGTATTATTCAATGGCCAAGCACATATCAAAGGTGAAGGTATTGACGACGTTGTAGACTTTAATTTTACAAATAAAGAAACACTTGCTGGTAACGCACGCTGGGGCCAATCTGCAGCAGAAATCGTGGCCAATATTATTAAATGGAAAAAGAAATGCTTGAAAGCATCCGGCTTTAATCCTAATACATTGGTTATGAACTCTGAAACATTAGAAGTAATGCTTTCTGATAAAAAAATCTTGGCATTGTTCGATAATCGTCGTACAGAAATGGGTCTTTTGCAATTTGAACAAATGGCGGAAGGCGCTGTATATGTAGGCTTCATGGGCGGTCAAATCCAATGTAACGTATTTACATATGATAACTATTACGTAGACCCTACGGATGGCCAAGAAAAGGAAATGGTGGCTACGGGTAAATTGTTGGTTGCTTCCGATATGGCCAAATTCACTAAATTGTATGGCGCAAATACAATCATTCCTGGCGAGGGCATGGACTTTGTAACCTATGAAGGGGAATATGTAATGCGTCGATTGGTTACTCGCGACCCTGACGCGGCGTTCTTAGAATTACAATCTCGCCCTATTTACGTTCCATTTGACGTAGATTCCTACTTTGTAGCGGACGTATTGTAATTGAAAGGAGGTAAGACTGATGTCTGTACAAGCAAAGCACACAATTAATACCGGCGATTATGTGTATAATCCTGGTGATATTATCTCCGATTTAGCTACAGAAGAAGAACAGCGCCTAATTCATTTAGGTGCTGCGATTGTAGTCAGTGGAGATAATAAAAGTAATGACGGGGACTCTTTTGCGGAGGCTCTTGGCGTTATGACAAATGCGGATATCAACAAATACGGAAAATCTATTGGCATTGACTTTGCAAGTAAAGCTACAAAGGCGAGCATGATTGCTGATATCCTTGCATCTGATGCAGATGTTAACTTGGAACTCTTATCTGATGAAGCACTCCGCGTAATGGCAATTGCTGAACAATTGGATGTTCCTGGCGATGCTACTCGTGAAGAACTCATCGACGTTTTAGGTGAATAATCATGGGATTTAAGGACTTTGTGCAAAATGATATTGAAAATGTGTTTATCAATTCAAATGAATTTGCCGAAGTGCATAATCTAAACGGCACGCAGTGCTATGCAGTAGCTGAAGGTCTTACCGATAAGCAGCATGTCGAAATTATGGGACAGGACGTTGACGGGTTGATATACGATACGATTGTAGTACATGTGGCCAAGCAGGATTTACCTGAAGTACCAGAGTACAATCAAATATTTCGGTTCAACGGCCGCATCATGCTGGTTCAGTCTTGTGAAGACGATATGGGCATGCTAAATATTGTCCTTAGGGGGAATAACTCGTGAGTGTAACTATTGATGTAAAAGGGTTAAAGGAAGGGCTAGCTAAGATAGACGCGCTAGTCGTTGGAACACCGAAGACTACTGCAAAAGCTATCAACAAAGCGCTGCCTAAAATCAAAAAGGCTACAGTTAATCGTGTTAATGAAGAATACTTAGTTACTAAATCGAATATTAATAAAACCATAAAGGTGGATAAGGCGGGAACGACTTTATCTGCCTTTATTCGTTCTAAAGGTAGACCAATAGCCCTAACTAAATTCAGAGTTACGCCAAAAAATCCACCTAAACGGAGGGGCCGTACTGTTAGAGCACAAGTGATGCGGAACGGTGGCGGAGAAACAATCCCTAATGCTTTTATAGCTCGTATGAGAAGTGGACATATTGGGGCTATGTACCGTAAAGGTGCTGACAGGTATCCGATAGGGCAATTTCACGGCCCATCGGTACCAAGCATGCTTGGTAGTGCCAAGATATCCGCTTTTGTTGGGAATAAAGCAGAGCAGGAATTGCAAAAGCAAATGGAACTCGCGCTCGACGCATTAATAGGAGGGTAATTGATGACACCTACGCAATTAGCAACCGATTTGGGGGCGTTCCTAAAACAAGTGCATGCTAACTATTTTAGCGATGATGCGCAAGTAAAGGGGAACCCTTTATTAGTTGTACCTGGATTTTTAAAAATGAAAGAATCATCCAAGGAGGACCAATATCCGCACCTTGTTATTCGAATTAATAAGATAGAGGATACCTTGCAGGGGTCAACTGTCCAATTGTTTCTAATCCACGGGGTATACTCCGAAGATGTGGAAAAAGGTTGGATGGAGATTACTAACTTTTTGGAAACAACACGGCAAGCGCTACTGGCCCATCCCGTTATTGCTAAGCAGTACCGTTTAGTAATGGATGATAAACACGGAATTGATACCGACATCCCTCCGGATCAAGCCTATCCGTACTGGGAGGGATTTATGACAGTTAAATATGATATCGAACAAATACGAGAGGAGATGATTATTTAATGGCAAAAGCTGATGCACCAGTTGAATTTGTAAATAAAGCAATTGAGACTGCGGAAACAACAGTTAAAACTAAAGATGCTAAACAAGTAATCTACTTAGGCCCTAATAGTGCTGAATTAGGTCTTTCCACAGGTACCGTTTATATTGACGGCATTCCTACTACTGTAGGTGAAGATAAAGCAATGCTACGCTTATTGTTTGTGCCAATTAATAAGATTGCAGAAGCACAACAAGAATTAGCAACAGAAGGTACAGCGATGAATACCGCTTACCTTGAATTTAAAAAAGGAGGTCGTAGATAGTGGGAAACTATAGACACGGAATTTATACAAGAGAGGTACCTACTTCTCTTATTTCTATGACAGAAGCTACGGCAGCCTTACCGGTTTATGTCGGCACCGCGCCTGTGCATTTGGCCACGGACCCAGCGGAAGCTAATAAGGCCGTATTGTGCTACAACTACGCATCTGCCACTACTCAATTTGGGTACTCCAAAGAATGGGACAAATACACATTGTGTGAAGCGATGTATTCCCAATTCTCTTTATTTGGAATGGCGCCAGTAGTTTTTATCAATGTTCTTGATCCGAAGAAACATAAGAAGACTTTGGCATCCACGCAAAAACAAATCCAGGATAAAGTCGTAACAATTGAAGACCCTGTATTACTCAACACGTTAAAAGTATCTGCCACAAACGGCGGTACAGCTTCAACTATCAATGTTGATTACACAGCGGTATTTAACGACGAAGGCAAATTGTTGATTGGCATCGTAGCTACCGGTGCACTCAAAAGCGCAACATCTGTTTGGGTGACTTACGATTATGTAGACCCATCTATGGTAACCGCAGATGACATCGTAGGTGGTGTTGATACAGAAGGTAAGCGTAAAGGTTTGGAACTTATTAATGAAGTATTCCCTCGCTTTGGCTTAATTCCAGGTAACTTATTGGCTCCTGGCTGGTCCCATAATACACTTGTAGCGGCTGTAATGAAAGCAAAAGAAACTACTATCAACGGTATGTTCCAGGCTATGTCCTTGTGTGATGCCCCTACAGATGAAATCAAAAAAGCAACTGCAGTTAGTGAGTGGAAAAATAAAAAGAACTATGTCGATGAACGTCAAATCTTATGTTGGCCAAAAGTAGCGTTAGCTAATCGCCAATTCCATTTATCCACACAGCTAGCTGGCCTTATGGCTAAGACAGACGCTAAGTATGATGATATTCCTTACAAATCTCCGTCCAATGAGTCTTTGCAAGCGGATAGTGCTGTATTGAAAGATGGCACTGAAATCTACTTAGGCCCAGATGAAGCAGCATACTTGAACGGCCAAGGCGTCGTTACTGCGCTTAATTTCATTGGAGGCTGGAGAGCTTGGGGCAATCGTACAACGGCATATCCATCTAATACAGACGTTAAGGATTCTTTTATCCCTGTACGTCGTATGTTTAACTGGGTATCCAACACGTTGATTACGTCTTTCTGGTCTAAAATTGACGACCCTGCGAACAAGCGTTTGATTAATAACATCGTAAATAGTGCTAATGCGTGGCTAAATGGTCACGTAGCATCTGGCGCACTTCTTGGCGCTCGTGTTGAATTTTTGGAATCCGAAAACCCTACAACAGATTTGTTGAATGGTATCCTTCGATTCCATGTATATTTGGGCGTTCCAACGCCAGCTCGTGAAATCGATTTCATTCAAGAATATGATCCGGCATACATGAGCACGTTATTTAATTAAAAGGGAGGTAACTCATGGCTAAACATAGAGATAAGTTGATTGACTTTGCCATTTTTAGCTCTGGCAGAGAATTATATGGTTACGCCGATGTAACCTTACCTGATATCGAATTTATCAGCGACACAATCAAAGGCGCAGGCATTGCCGGTGAAGTTGATTTGGGTGTACTCGGGCAAACTAAGGCAATGAATATGTCCATTAAATGGAATACTATTGACAAAGATGTGACCGACCTTGCTAGTCAAAAGGTACATGATATCGAAATTCGTGGTGCGCAACAATTATATGATTCTGCAAAAGGTGAATTAGTACCGGAAGCAGTTAGCGTATATGCCAAAGTGATGCCTAAGAAAATCGGTCTTGGCAAATTTGAACAGGCGAGTAAAACAGATACCTCTACAGAGTTTGAAATTGTATATTTCAAAATGACTGTCGGTGGTAAAACTCGTACTGAAATTGATAAATTCAACTATGTTTGTGTAATCAATGGTGTTGATTACTTGGCATCCGTAAGGGAGGCATTGGGTAAATAATGGCTACATACGATCGCGAAAAGCTAATTGAAGGCTTACATAATTTAACTGGGTTTGACTTCACAAAGGCGGAACTTCGTGTCCGCCGTGAAGGCGATATGACCCCAGACGTTACATTTTCTAAACGGTTTCAGGCAGAAGTTGCTGCCATAGCTTTAAAGGAAAGTGCAAAGGTATTAATGACAATGCCAATCTCTGAATTCACTGAGATGTGTGCTGAGGTAAGCGTTTTTTTATTGCGTGGTTCGGTAGAGAAAATGGGACTTCTCCCGGACAACAATGCCGAAGAATTGCCATCCGCCTTAGAGAATGTGGAGGCATAAACTTTTGGATGTCTACCCCAATTGCTGAAATAGCAGATTGGATAGATGATTTAGAATTTGTTCTTGAAGATGAAAAGCGCTTGAGGGAGGAAGAGGACTAATCCATCAAGCGCTTTTTGCGTACATAAATTTAAAAGAAAGGAGGAATTGTGGCGAGTAAAGTATTTGAGATTGCTTTTGCTATAAACGGCGCTTTAGCACAAGGGTTTAAAACCTCGATGCAGCAAGCCAAAGGCACGTTGACGCAGTACGGTTCACAAATGAACGAGCTGAAAGCGCAACAAAGGGCTTTAGATTCTGCATTAAAGCAAGGCGTTATCTCTATGGACTCTTACCGCAATGCAACAGAGAAGGTTGGCAAGGCCTTAGACCAAACGGCAGCTAAAGACGCTAAACTTAGAAAAGCGATGCAAAATAAAATTGCCGCAGATGCTAATGCTAAAAGTGCTCGTAGTGATTTAGGTAGTACTATGGCTACTACTGCTGTAATGGCTGCTCCGCTCGTTGGAATGTTATCTAAAGCTGCAGACTTTGAAGCAGTGATGTCCAAGGTAAAAGCAATCACCGTATCTGATGATAAGGCAATGCAACAATTGACGGCCACTGCGCGAGAACTCGGCGAGAAAACAATGTTCTCCGCAACGCAAGCGGGCGAAGCCATGACATATCTAGGCATGGCCGGTTGGAATTCTCAACAAATCATGGCCGGTATGCCGGGGCTTTTAAACTTAGCTGCAGCCAGCAATACGGATTTAGCGCGTACTGCTGATATCGTATCTGATGACCTTACTGCCTTTGGATTAAGTGCAGAACATGCAGGCCATATGGCGGACGTATTTGCAAAGACTACCACCAAGACAAATACAACTGTTGAAATGTTGGGTGAAACAATGAAATACGCAGCGCCAGTAGCACACGCCTTTGGTGCAAGCTTGGAAGAAACAGCTGCACTTACTGGTCTTATGGCCAATAGTGGTATCAAAGCATCTGCTGCAGGTACTGCCTTGCGTTCTGGCTTCTTACGTTTAGCAGGAACTTCCTCAAAATCGACCAAAGCGATAGAGGAAATGGGGCTTTCATTAAGCGAAGCCACAGCGCAACAAGAAGAAGCAAGAGCCGCATTAGACAGCCTGGGTATTGCTATGAATGATACCAATGGGCCACGCAAGATGAGCGCCATCGTTCGCGACTTAGCGGATAAGACTAAAGATATGAGCAAGGAGCAAAAACTTGCTACCCTTGCGACTATCTTCGGTACCAACGCCGCATCGGCTTGGGTAGCTGTAATTGATCAAGGACCGGATGCGTTAGATAATTTAACGAAAGAACTTGAAAACAGTGACGGCGCAGCTGCTACTATGGCTGAAACAATGCAGAATAATGCACGGGGCGCTATGACAAGACTACAGTCCGCGACTGAGTCAGTGGCAATTTCTATAGGAAGTACGATGTTGCCCACCCTTGCAGAATTGGGCGATTCTTTAGCTAATGAGGCCGCGTATGTGTCAAAAGTAGCCGGCGAACATCCGGAGCTTACTGAAGGCATTATCAAAACAAGCGTAGCAGTAGCGGGCATGGTAATTGCCTATAAAGCGGCACGAGCTATATATTACAGCGTAATGGCGGCTCATGCAGCTTATAAACTTATGATGGAATCAGAACGTGTAGCAACTATGCGCAACGTAATCGCATCGGGCATCCATAGAGCAGGTATGATAGCAAGTAGTATTGCCATGTATGCAACCGCTGCGGCACAATGGGCGTTGAATGCGGCAATGAGTGCCAATCCGATAGGGTTAGTTATCTTAGCTATTGCAGCATTAATTGGTGTGTTGGCATGGTTAGTTACTCATTTTGAAATTGTGTCCGACTTCTGCACATCGATGTGGGAATCCCCTACAGCTGCCCTTATCGCGTTCATGGCCGGTCCTATAGGATGGTTAATTTATGCGGCAATGGGGTTAATTGCTAACTGGGACCAAGTAAAAGCCTGGTTCACTCTATTATGGGAAGACCCTAAAGCAGCGCTTGGCCAATTCTATGACTGGGTTATGAGTAAACTCGGAGGTTTATTTGATTGGATTAGTGAAAAATGGGAATGGGTTAGATCCATTTTTAGTAAACCAATTCAAGCAAGAGTAGAAGGCACGGCAACAGCTAATGGGCAAACGGTGCAACATAACGCAAAAGGCGGTATTTATGGGAAAGGCGCGTTCCTTACTACGTTTGCCGAAGAATCCGATGAAGCTGCGATTCCTATCAATGGTACACCAAGGGCCGAAGCATTATGGCGTCAAACTGGTGCTATGATGGGGCTTTTCCCAGGTGAAGGCAACTCTGCAGTATCCGTATCCGCACCAATCAACATCACTATTAATGGTAATGCGGATGCAAGTGCTGTACAACAAATTAAAAGTGCTGTAGGTGGAGCAATGGATGACCTAGAAGCACGCCTTGCCGAAATCCAAAACCGGAAAGGGCGTGTAAGCTATGCCTAGTAATTTGCGCTATGTTACTGTCAAACTGCAGTATGACCAAAAGGACATCACACAAGACCTGGTTCCTTATTTAAAGGATTTCAGCTTTAACGATGTCATGTCCGGAGAAGCGGATGATATATCAATCACTTTACATGATATAGAAGAGCTTTGGATGTCCGACTGGTTTCCTGAAAAAGGGGCTAAGCTAACCGCATCAATCGTGTTTCACAACTGGAACGAACCAGGAGACGAGATAGAGATGAAATGCGGGCAGTTTGAAATTGATGAAATTACTTGTAAAAACCCACCTCACGAGGTCACCATAGGGGCTGTTAGTGTTCCAGATGAATCCAAATTAAGAGGGGAATTAAAGAGTAAGTCATGGGAGAAGACTACGCTCAAATCTGTTGCGGAGGAACTAGCGAAAGGTGCAGGCCTTGAATTGTTTTACGATACACTTGAGACGATTAATTTAGATCGTGTCGAGCAATCGGACCAATCTGATTTAGAATTCTTGATGAAAGTCTGTAAGGATAACGGGCTGGCGCTAAAGGTTTCAGATAAGCAAGTGATTATTTTTGATGAAACAAAGTTCGAAACAGAAAAAGTAGTCGCAACGCTAATTAAGGGGCCAATGCCTACAGACCTTACAGAAGAACAAATTAAGGAGCTTGGGGAAGTCATTCCTTATCAAGGTAGCTATTCTTTAAAGACGTCATTAAAGGATGTGTATTGGGGATGCCACGTAAAGCACAAGAGCACTAAGCAAAAGAGTACTATTGAGTATACGTTTAAGGACCCTCACAAAACGCAAGGCAAGATATTACAAGTTAACCAAAGTTGTGAGACTCAAGCAGAAGCCGAACGCTTGGCCAAGAAAAAGCTACGCGAAAAGAACAAGAATGAAATTACTGGTTCTGTTGCTATGCTTGGGCATATCGTGTTGGCTGCATCTGCCACAATTAATCTAAAAGGATTCGGTAAGTTCGACGGCAAGTATATCATTAGCAAATGCTCCCATAAGGTAGGGGGCGGATATACACAAAGCCTAGATATAAGGAGGTGCTTAGATGGATATTAGTGTGGCGTTAAAAAATTTAATTCGTGATGGAATCGTATCTAGTACTGACCCCTCTACCATGACGGCAAGGGTAACCTTTCCGGACCGTGACGATTTAGTATCGTATCCACTCGAAGTACTTTCACACGGATCACAAAATAATAAACACTACTGGATGCCAGGTGTTGGCGAACAGGTATTGTGTTTGTTTCTACCTCAAGATAATAATTTGTCCCAGGGCTACATCTTAGGCACTACGTATAATGCCAAGGATAAGCCCTCTTTTAATGGGCAGAATATCCACGGCATCAAATTTGCGGACGGGTCGACCGTCTCCTATGATGCGGACGGGGGAGGGCTCGTTATTAATTGCGTCGGTAACCTAACCATCAACGCCCCTTCTGGGGATGTAGTGGTTAACGGAATTAGTTTAGTGTCACATATGCACGGCGGCGTCGTTCCAGGTGGCGGAAGCACAGGAACGCCGAATTGATAGGAGGTGAGTAACATATCATTATTTAGTAAATTAGGTAGTACTGCTGCCAACTATAAGAAGAACCTCAATTCACAAGGTTTAAAGAATTTACAAAATACACAATTAGGCGATGTGGCTTACTCTCGCCTATCTAATTTAGCTGATAAGTTTGGCCTGGGAGGATACCTACCGCAACGCCAATTAGGGAGCTTTGGAACAATTGTGTTTGTGGCATCTTCTCATACGGTGCGTACGTTCGATGCATTGGCACGGAATATCAACGCTCGAACAGCGTCCCATGAAATCATAGGACAAAAACCAATACTTGAATTCTTGGGACCTGATGCGGATGATATTTCTTTTACGATGAACTTTAATAAGCTACTGGGCGTTGACCCTTTAAAAGAAATTGAAGAAGTGGCTAAGATGTGCCGAGAAGGACAAGCCGAACAGTTGATTATTAATGGTAAGCCTTTTAGTGAACACAAATTACTGATTACCAGCATAAGCGCAGCTATGAATACGATTGATAATCGAGGTAATGTATTGTCCGCATCCATTAATGTGACGCTGAAGGAGGCGCCTGATATTCCTAAAGTTGTAATCACACCTAAACAAGGAGGCGATACAAATGCAAATTGACGTAAGCGCTCGCCTTGATGGCATTGATTTTGCGCCGAAGGATGTTCTTACTGAAATCATTCAAAATGTGCGAACCATTATTTCTACAACGCAATTTTCCGTACCACTTGATAGGCGGTTCGGTATAGATGGTACTGTCATTGATTTACCTTTACCGGTAGCAATGGCTAGAATATCTGCAGAGGTGATTCGGGCCATTACTGAATATGAGCCACGATGTAGAGTTGTGTCCGTTGACTTTGAAAGTACAGAAGCAACTGATGCGGAAGAAGGACATTTGCTGCCTAAGGTATCGATTGCTATAAAAGATGAATGGCTAGAAAGTGTAGGTGGCTATGAATCAATATAGAACCATCCAAGGCGATATGTGGGACGGTATCGCATTTAAAGTGTATGGCAATGAAGCTTATATGAACGTGCTGCTAGAAGCCAATCAAGAGTACGCTCGATATGTGATATTGCCCGCTAACCTTATTTTGAAATGCCCTGATGTAGATATAAGGGCGACTATTAATTTACCACCGTGGAGGCGATAATAATGAATTTACCTGAAATCAACTTTGTAACGGCGGATAAAGAAGCCGTTGAAAAGGAAATATTCGCCCTCTACACCTCTGTTACTGGGCGAAAGTTAGCACCGGCGGACCCTATTCGCTTATTTCTATTAACGATTACCAATATTGTGATTTTATTGTTAAACCGCATCAACGATACGGGCAAGCAGAATCTTCTGGCCTATGCTAGGGGAAATAACTTAGACCATATTGGCATTGCGTTAGGCGTGGAACGCTTACAAGCTACGGGCGCAGTCACTACTATGAAGTTAACCGCATCAATGGCAAGACCCGAGGGCATAGCCATTCCAAAAGGTACACGATTTACTTCTGGGGACAATGTGTTTTTTGCCACTGTAGAACCATACTATTTATCAGCCACTGAAACAACGATAAATGTAAAAGCCGTATGCACGGAGGCATCTGCTAAAGGAAATGGATATCCTGTAGGTGCGATTACCACTCTTGTGGATCCGATTCCATATATCGCAAGTGTAACCAATATTACAATCTCTGAAGGTGGTGCTGACACGGAATCGGATGACGCGTTCCGTGAACGTATCAGGGAAGCTCCTGAAAGCTTCTCTTGTGCAGGGGCCGAAGGAGCCTATGAGTTTTTTACAAAAAAAGCATCAGCCCTTATTAGCTCCGTGAAAGTGGTATCGCCTAAACCGGGAGATGTAGTTGTATATCCGGGTCTTGTATCTGGTGAAATTGTAGGGGAAGAAATTATTAAATTAGTGGAAGCTACGCTCACCGATAAGAAAGTGCGTCCACTTACCGATAATGTGTCTGTGAAAGCACCAACTGCTAAGAATTACAATATCGATATTCAGTACTACATTGATTCGGATAATTCATATTACGCGGATACGATAAAAAGTCGTGTTGATGCGGCTGTTATAGATTACACAACATGGCAGTCTGGCAAAGTAGGGCGTGACATCATTCCATCTGAATTAATTCGTCGTGTAATGGAAGCTGGGGCTAAACGTGTTAGCGTAACATCCCCCGTGTTTACTATTGTGAAAGACGGCAAGAAGGAAGATGGATACCAAGTGGAATTGGCGCAGTGTACTGGTAAGGCTATCACATATGGGGGTGTAGAGCATGAATGATCTCTACAAATTCAAATTAAAGGATACGCTACCGAGCTCGATTGCTAATGATGCTAATGTTCAAGCCTTAGCTGAAGTGGTAACGTTGCGACTTATGGCGTTGATGCCGTTCGTGGATAGACTAACTATCTTGTCGCATCTTAATGAGTTAAGCACGCCAATACTAGATGAGTTAGCCTGGCATTTACACGTTGACTTCTACGATGAAGCTGTAGCGAGAGAACAAAAGATTAAATTAATCCTAAGTTCTATCGCTTGGCATCGAAGAAAGGGTACCGTTGGATTAGTAGAAGAAGCCATCGGAGATCTTTATTCAGATTGTGAAGTCGTGGAAAATTGGGATTATGACGGCGGAAAGCCTTATCATTTTAAGCTGCAGATGTCTGGCTATATGATGACACCTAATATACGAGAGCGAGTGCTTCGCATATTGGAATTCATCAAGAATAAGCGGTCTTGGCTAGATGGTATCGAATATGTGCATGCTATCAATTCAGGCGGTGTGTATGTTGGCGGTATTGCAACAGCTGCAGGCAGTGCCGTAGCTGAACCTAGCTTGAAAATCGCGACAGGTCCACAAACGCAACAGCTTTATGTTGGTGGCGTAATTACCGTTCACCAATTTATTCATATATAGGAGGTATACATGGCGAAATATCCTGCCGTCATTACTACAATGGCGGGGACGAATACTATTGCGGAAGCTAATGCTAGTAAGCAGGCTTTGATTTTTACAAAAATCGTTATCGGTGCAGGCGACATGCCCGTATCAATTCCACGCGCTGCGGCGTTGACTGATAAGCGGTTGGAATTGGCGATTACTAAAAGTGTAAAAACAGGCGATGGCCAATTTATGGTACAGGGGCTACTCTCGAATAAAAACCTTGAAGCCGGTTTTTATGCACGAGAAATCGGTCTCATGGCCAAAGCAGGCGAGAATGGACAAGAAGTGCTTTTCTCCTACACAAATGGGGGCAACTACGTTGACTACATTCCCGATAAGAATACGCCAATGGATAGCTACACATTTACGATTACTACTGTGGTTGGCAATGCAGAGAAGGTGCAAGCGATTGTTTCCGATAATGGAGTAGCATCTGTCCATGATCTAGAAGCGCACAATGCCGATGAACACGCACATGACGATCGGTTTAATTCCATTATCCAAAAAGTCGATAACATGATTACAAATGTGGATAATACCGATGTATTGGCTAAAGCTACATCATTACAGTTAGTAAAAGCCCTGTTAAGTAATTTAAAAATCAAGGATGCTGACGATGTAATTAAAGCTATCGAGTCAAAGAAAACTGAACTCGGAATACGCTTTGACTTCTCAAATTTAAATTCTTGGTATATTTGCCTCGGCAAACAATATGGTAATTTAATTGTTCAAGGGGGTCGTAAACAAGCCGGCGAACAGAAACAGTTTGATGTAAATAATTTAGATGGCACTACAAGTAGAGTTATATTCCCCATTGCATTTAAATCAAAATGCTTATTTCATGGCTTTGGAATTATTGCTAGTGATACCTCATTATTTTGGGGCAATTCAAGTGCCAGTGTTCTTGTAAGACGAGAATCACTAACTGATATGAGATATGCAGTACATTCTTCTTATCAAACAATGTTGAAACCAGATTCTATTATTGAGTGGTGTGTAGTTGGTGTATAGGAGGAAATAATATGAACTATGTATTTGTATTAGATAAGCGTGGTGTTCGCCAAACTTCCTACGTTGTAGGTGTTCATGCGGATACTCTTGAAGAAACAGAACAATTAGCGAAACAATCTTATCCAACAAGCACTATTTTAAGCGGTGATAGTGAAATGCAGGCACAATTCACAAATGGCAAAGCATATGTAAATGGTGAATTTGTAAATCCGCCAATAGTTGAATATCTTCCAACAAAAGAAGATAAAATCAATGCTATTAAAGCAGAGTATGAACCTCGATTTAAAACATTAGAAGAAGCTCAACGCCGCTTGTTACTTATGGGGAAACCTACTAATGCAATTAGTGCACAATATATCAAATTGAATAATGAAATGGTAGCACGAATCAAGGAGGTGCAATAATATGCCTAAATATATCGGTGATAGTAAAGTTCCCGTAATGGAATTTTGTGAGTACTGTTGGGAAGTACTTAACGAAGACGGCACTTGCCCAACTGATGGCTGTGTTCATAACGATTTAATGGACGAGGAGCACAAAGATGAAACTACCGGTTCTACACAACCTTGATGCAATCAAAGGGGAAGTGATTTCTCTAAATATTGGATATAACAACCTTGTTGAAGAGACAAATCTCTTTGCTTGTGTTCGTCAGTATCCATACGACAAAGAATATAAAGTGAAGTTTAGTATCGACGTCTCTACTGATGCTTTGAAAGATGATGAAGCTTGCAAAATCACTCTTTCACTTGATACAAACACTTTAGAAACCGGTAAATACCAATGGGATTTGTTCTTATGGAGCGGCGACCGTCCTATTAAATGTCTTGTTAAAGGGCAAGTTAATATAATTGAAGGTATCAGTAATAGGGGGAAATGATATGAGCGAAGAAAACGTATATTTAAAACCTTCTCCTATTGATAGCCTCCACATCAAAAACGGTGATGAAAATATTAAAGTCAAAAACAATATGCAAATTGTTAAGTTGCAAGGCCCAAAAGGGGACCCAGGACCGCAAGGCCCTCCTGGTCCTCCAGGGCCACAAGGTGAACCAGGTCGAAATGGCGTTGACGGAATAAACGGTGAGCAAGGGTTACAGGGTATTCAAGGCCCTCCAGGTATTCAAGGTCCTCCTGGCCCCCCTGGCACTAAAGGTGAAGCTGGTCCTCCTGGTCCGAAAGGTGACGATGGCCCTCAAGGTCCTCAAGGTGAAGACGGTAAGCCGTTTACTTATGATATGTTTACAGAAGCACAACTCGAAGGTCTTAAAGGCCCGGCCGGTCCTAAAGGAGATCCTGGTGAAGCTGGTCCTCGTGGTGCAGATGGTGATATTGGTCCAACCGGTCCTCGTGGTGAGAACGGTATTCCGGGACCTAAAGGCAATGACGGTAAACCATTTACATACGATATGTTTACGCCGGAACAATTAAATGCACTTAAAGGCCCTCAAGGTCCCGCCGGTCCTCCTGGCCCAGCCGGTCAACCGGCAGATACGTCTCAATTCGTTATTAAGACCGACTTCCAGTTAATTATCGACGAATTAAAGAAAATTAGTGGAGGTATTTAATTATGCCTGAACAACATGTCGAATCAGTATTAAACGAACTAAAAAAATTCGAGACTCTCATTTCAAACATAGGTGATGCTATCATAGAAAAAGGCGTTCAATCTCGTCGTAAATTATATTATTTTGCCAAAGAGATTAAGCAGATTAAAGGTTATCCTTATAGCGATACTATGTTAGTCGCTATTTCTAATGCGATAGGCGTAGGCCTTACCGACGAAGAAGTTACGAGAGGTATTGTCGAATTTACAACTAATAATGTACAAATCGATTTTATGAATACTTCTATACCTGTTAACAAATATAAAAATAATAAGACTATTAAGCAGATTCATACCTATTTTCAAGTAAATACGATAGGAAATTATGCTTTTAATGGATCTAATCTAAGAAAATTAATATCTCCTCTTACTACTAAAATAGGGCTAATGACATTCGAAAACTGTAGCGAATTAGAAGAATTAAATCTAGGCAAATTCGTATATAAAACTGGTACCGATACTAGTTTTAGTTTAAAAAATTGCCCTAAGTTTAAGAAATTAATCGTTAATGATAATTCTAATATCACTATGTCAGATTATAAAAATAAATTAGCTGTAGCTAACAACACATTCGAAATCTATACATATAGTGGTAAGAAATATAATAAAGTAACGTATAGTTTTGAGTAAGGAGTTAAATAATGAATAATTAGCTAACACAGGAGGAATACATACAAGAATTAACTGATTTTACGGGAATAGAAAGGAGTTGCTAAATGTGGACCTGGCAATTTGAATTAAATGACATTTTGACCACAATCACAATAGTTAGCATTGTGGCTGGTCTAGGCTATAAAGTACTAGTTATTCCATTGCTCGAAAAGTTAGATTTGCAACGAATGCAAGACAATTTGATGTTTCATGAAAAAATGGGCGTACTTACTGATACGTTAAAGGATCTAAAAGACGAAATAAAGTTATCACGAGAACAACGGACTAAAGCGTACACCGAACACGTGAAATTAACATCACGTGTGGATAGCATTGAATCTCGTGTTGATGATATTAAGGAGGAGCTACATGAACATACCACCAAATCTCATCAGTACAGCTAAAAAATCATATAAATCTGTTAGGGTGGCCAACTTCCACCCTACAGGTATATTCGCTACAAGGGCGCTAGTATTTATTATGCTAGTGCCTATTTTACTAGTTGTTAGCGAATACATTATGGTGTTCATTCGTGGTTATGCTGACGATATGACATTAAAAATTATTAATACTGGAATAAACATTATCGACCATATATTTATTCCAAGTGTCTTAACGGCTATTGTAGGGTTCCTAGGGCTTTGGTTAGACCGAAATAACAATGGGGTACCTGATAGATTAGAAGAGGAGGATAAACGATGAAAGTATTTATTAATCCCGGACATGATATTGATTTAGATTCGGGGGCAGTCAACCCTGTGTATGGTACTCGTGAATGCGACGTAGCTCGTGATGCGGGCAAGATGTTAGCACGATATCTACAGACTGCAGGGTGCGAAGTTAGAACTCTGCAAAGTGATGATTTAGGCCTTGTATGTTCTGAATCTGATGATTGGGGTGCGGATATATTTGTGTCCCTCCATTGTAATGCGTTTAACACGCAAGCTCGGGGTACTGAAACTTTGTATAAATCATTCAACGGTCAACGCTTGGCCAATGATATCCAATCACAAATTATTCGAAGTATTAATACAGTAGATAGGGGCGTTAAAAAACGTGATGACCTTTGGGTCCTAAACGGTACGGATGCAACAGCGGTTCTTGTTGAAATGGCTTTTATTGACAATGAAGAAGACCATGCTATGCTTACGAACGATTTAGATACTATCGTCCGAGCTATCGCTCGTGGTATTACTGATTATATGGGAGGGCTATGATGTATGAAAGAATCAAAAGTCTATTTGATAGCGCTCGTAACCGCTATATTCTTATCGGTAGTATTGTGTTCCTCGCCTTGCTTTGCGCAGGATATATCCTCTACCAACCAAGCGGAGCCGACTATCACCGTGCCGTTGACGCAGTGGAACGAGCTCAAGAGCAACAGCGAGAAAGCCTTGAACTTAATCGAAACATCCAGCGTTCCATTGACAGAAGCACAGACCTTAGTCGTGAAGCAGGGGCAAGAATTGACAGAAGCTCACAATACAATCAACAGATTGGAGAGCGAATTGGACAAAGCCAAGGAAACCTCAGTGAAGCAAGAAGCTACCTTGAACGAAATGCAGAAATCATTAGACGTATTGAAGAACAAAATAGAGCGGGACAACCGCACAATCAAGCGACTACGAATGCAGCGCAACCTATCCCAGGTAGTGGGAGCGGGAGCGATAATCGGAGTAGTGATTCATCGATAGCGAGGTGATCCATATATCTCCTGAGCATGAGCAGGTGGACTCATGGTAGTATAGTTTTGATAAAATGCAGAAGAGCCTACTAACTTAGATAATATCTAGGGTAGTAGGCTCTTTTTTGTTTGTAAAAATCAAAATAAATACTTGCTTTCATACACGATATAGGGTATAATAAAGGTGTAAGGAGGTGAAACCATTGAAAAGGAAGAAAATAAAAAAGTGGCTACCCTTAGTAATAGCTATCATCCAACTAGCAACTGCGGTGATAACGGCGATTAATAAGGAGTAACCACAGGGGCTCGAAAGAGCCCCAATCTTCCTAACTATTATAACAATGGCGAGCATATGATTTCAAGATTAACTTTAATAATTAGTATTATTGCTTTTGTACTATCTGTATTTAATCTATTAGTAATATTAGGAGTACTGTAATGAAACTAGATGATGTAATGACTACACAAGAGGCGGCGGAACGCTGGAATGTTACTGCTGATTCTCTTAAACAGAATTGTAGAGGTCGTGTTAAGAATGGATTTAATGAAGGCGAGTTTAGAAAGTCAGGTAAAATGTGGCTTGTAACACGCCAGGGCATGGAAAGGTTATATGGAAAAGAATCCGGTTTAAGTAGTGTAATAAAAAGCGTGTCAGACAATCATTAGGCCTCCAAATCTCTGCAAAATTTGTAACGGTTGCTCAACCGTTGCTCAACCTAAAATCTAATAAATACAGTAATTATGCGGATAGTTAACTTTTTTGAATTATCTCCGCTGAGTAATCACAAATAAAACACGCCCCTCATTGAGGGGCTTTTTATTTTGCCTAAAATTGTGTAACTTAGTATAATAGGACTATTAAGATATATATTTGATAAGGGAGTAAATTTTGTTTTATTTAATTGCAATTATTTGGCTTGTACTTGATCAAGTCTCAAAATATTATGTAATGAATCATTTTGCAATAGGTGAATCAGTGTCTGTTATACAAAATGTATTTCATTTAACGTATATTATAAATCGTGGAGCTGCCTTTGGTATGTTAACAAATCAACGATGGTTCTTTTTGGTAGTCGCTTTTATTTTGATTATTGTGTATGCTATCTATCATAAGAAGGTTAATAGAGGCCCTATTTCTTTGCGCATAGGTAGTGCATTACTTATTTCTGGTGCCATCGGCAATGGCATTGACCGTTATGTATTACATGGTGTGGTTGATTTTTTTGATTTTAGAATTTGGCCTATTTTTAATGTCGCAGATATTGGTATATGTGTCGGTGTTGCATGCATCATATATCATTTGTTAAGAAATGAACATGAGGAGTCATAGATGAACGAATATATTGTATCTTTGGAACAAGAGGGAAAACGTCTTGACGTATTTTTGACTGAAGTAATGGAAGGGTCTCGTAGTTATATCCAAAGTCTTATAAAATCTGGTCATGTTCAGGTCAATGGCAAGGTTGGTAAAGCTAATCTACGCCTTAATGTAGATAGCGTAGTTTCTGTTGAGATTCCTGAACCTGAATCTGTAGAGGTATTGCCTGAGGATATTCCTGTAGATTATCTATATGAGGATCATGACATCATTATTATTAATAAGCCACGTGGTATGGTGGTACATCCAGCAGTAGGGAATTACTCTGGTACTCTTGTGAATGCCTTATTGCATCATTGTAAGGATTTATCCGGTATCAATGGTGAAATTCGCCCTGGTATTGTACATCGCTTAGATAAGGACACTTCTGGTGTAATGATGGCTGCAAAAAATGATGCCGCTCATATTGGTTTGGCAGAGCAGGTGAAAGCCCATAGTGCTAAACGCACGTATTTAGCTCTTGTACAAGGTAATATTGTAGAGGAAAAAGGGGTTATTAAGGCACCTATTGGTCGACATCCAAAAGACCGCATGAAGATGGCTGTAGTTTTTGAAAATAGCAAGGACGCTATTACCCATTTTAAAGTGCTTGAACGCTATGGATATCAAACATTAGTAGAATGTGTGTTGGAAACTGGGCGTACACATCAAATTCGTGTTCATTTTGCGCATATTGGGCATCCTGTTGTTAATGATCCATTCTATGGTTATCGTCGCATGGATTTCCCTATAGAAGGGCAAGTGCTTCATTCTCATACCTTGGATATTGTACATCCAATTACAGGAAAAGAGATGCATTTTGAAGCGCCAGTACCTGAGGACTTTCAAAATTGTATCGAGTTTGCTAAGGAATATAGAGAACGTAGATAAGGGATACTACTATGGAAACAAAGCGTATTTTAATGGATGGAGACGCAATTAAACGCGCCATTAGACGTATTGGTCATGAAATCTTAGAACGTAATAAAGGCCTTTCTAATGCTGTTATTGTTGGCATTGAACGACGTGGCGTGATGCTTGCTAAACGATTACAAACAGAAATTCATGCTATTGAGGGGCTTCATATTGAATGTGAACCTTTAAATGTGGCCATGTATCGCGATGATCGAGATACGCGTCCAAAGGAAGGAGCTCCATGCTCTATTGATACTACAGAAAAGACCATTATCCTAGTAGATGATGTATTGTATACGGGACGCACAATTAGAGCTGCTTTAAACGCATTGATGACCTCTGGGCGTCCTAAATCGATTCAATTAGCCGTACTAGTTGATCGCGGTCATCGTGAATTACCAATTCGCGCTGATTATGTAGGTAAAAATATTCCTACATCTCACTTGGAAAAGGTACGTGTACAAGTGATGGAATTAGATGACTGTGATGGTGTGACCATCGAGCAATAATAGATAGTTACATATGAAAAGACTCGACCTACTACTATAAGTCGAGTCTTTATTTTTATGTTTCAATATATTGTGGGGAATAGCGAAAGTCACCATGACCTGTACGGGCTGTTGGTGCTTTAAACACATAGGCTTGTAAATCCGTAGCTTTCATATCGATGCAAAGCATTTCTTTTCCACAAATGGATACCATAGAATGAGCTTTTGCCCATTTTTGTATCACAGGGATGCTCGGTGTTTTATGTTTTAACCAGGTGCGTCCCCTTTGATTAAACGCCAATAGACGTGCATATTGTGGGCCTAGCATATGTGCTTCTTGTAAAATAGATTTAGTAATATGTAGTGCTGTATAGGCTGCCATGCGGCGCAATCTAGCATAGGTATAACGTTTAGTTTTAATTTCTTCAAGGGCATCGGTCCAATTGGTTTGTCGCATCGCTTGGTACCAACGATACTCAATGCCTTCTGTAAAATCGCCATATCTTTCTAGCTCTACTGTGGATAATAATCGATTGATGCCGTGTAGCATATCTTGATAGCGTTCGTAGTCTACATAGGCACCGCTTTTTATGACTCTATTTACATCATCAATAATTGAGGCCGGAACATATGAATCAATTGCTTTATATTGGATGAGCGCTTCTCTTAAGGCAGTGCCTGATGGAAATTCTTGTCCGCAGGGGAGGAGGGTACTGTGATGTGATGACTGACGTGTAATGGGAACCACAGATAAATCATTAAAGTATTGCTGTGCTGCTCGAATATACTCAAGACCTAGTAAGGCATTAGGAGCGTTGTTGATAAGTTCACCATTTCGCACATGTTCTGCAATCACTTGGCGTAAAGCAGTACCATAAGATACGCCTGTTCTTACTTGCCGCTGTATGGCATCTTGCCCTTGTTTGGTGTTTAAAAATTCAGCGGCTTCATGAAGCACCGTGTTGTTATTCAGTTCAGAGCCGAAGGAGATGCTGTCGATATGTAAGGCTTTCATAAGACGAATGGCACCGGTACAAAATAGTTCTGCACTGCCTAAGGAATAAACCGTAGGCAATTCGATTACCACATCGGCACCACCATATATAGCCCAACGGGCACGGTCGAATTTACTAAAGTAGGCCGGTTCGCCACGTTGCACAAAGGACCCACTCATAATAGCGATGCGCACTGCATCAGGATGGGTATTGCTTAATGTATGTAATTGATGGGAATGGCCGTTGTGAAACGGATTATATTCGCAGATAATACCGATTGCTTTCATATTGAGTCCTTTCATAGATGTAATTTATATTATTATATAACAAATGAGTGAATTTATATAATTTGTTCTTTGCAGGGGAAATTTTGTGATCTTAGAAACTTTCAACATTCTTATAAGGAATTATAGAATTTATTGTGAAAGTACTAGAATGGTAGGCGGTGTAATGGTATAATTATTTGTGAATTCTGATTTGGCGTGAGGTGATTTGATGAAGGTTCAGTGGAAACGTACAGTACAAACCATCGTATTAGGCACGTCACTACTGGCACTAGCTGGCTGTGGCTCCAATAATGTGATGGATATATATAGCTTTGGCAATCAAGTCATTCGGTCTGGACAATCAGAAGTGACTGTCGCATTGCCATATGAAATGGGAAAAACATCGGAAACCACTAGCGTTGATGGATATCCTATGGATGCATATGGAAGTTTAAGTCAACATATGTTGATTTCTGTGGAGGCTCGTCAAGCAGCCCCTAATAAAGCATTACCAGCGGTAGCGGATTTTGTAAATCAAAAGAAATCTGAGTATGCTAAGTTAGGTGCTACTGTTAATGTAGAAAACATCGATTTAAATGGTGTTCAAGCACAGCTTATAACCGGTGATTTTTATGTTAACAAAATTAAAACTAGTTTCTCTCAATATGTCTTTGTAGATAAAGGTGTATTGTGGAATATAACCTATAGATATCCAACGGATGATCAAATAGGTGCTGATATCAGCAAACAAATTATGAATAAGATTTACGTTACGCAAAAGAAAGAGGGTTAATCAATGAACGTATTAGTAGTTAACTGCGGCAGTTCCTCCTTGAAATATCAATTACTTGATATGACAACTGAACATGAATTAGCGAAAGGTTTATTTGAAAAGATTGGTGATCAAGACGCTATCTTCACTCATAAACGCCCTAACGCAGACAAATTAGAACGCGTTGAACCAATTTTGAATCATAAAGAAGCATTGCGCATCTTGCTTGACATCTTGGTAGATCCAGAGTTCGGTGTTATTGAATCTATGGATGAAATCGATGCAGTTGGTCACCGTGTAGTACATGGTGGTGAAAAATTCGCTGATTCCGTATTGATTACACCTGCTGTTATGCAAGCATTGGAAGAATGTGCGGCTCTTGCTCCATTGCACAACCCACCAAACATTCAAGGTATCGAAGCTTGCCAATCTATTATGCCAAACGTACCACAAGTTGGCGTATTTGATACTGCATTCCATCAAACAATGCCTAAAGAAGCTTACATGTATGCGCTTCCTTATGAATACTATGAAAACTATGGTATCCGTCGTTACGGTTTCCATGGTACATCTCACAAATATGTTGCACAACGTTGCGCAGAATTAATGGGTAAACACATGTCTGATCTTCGTATTATCACTTGTCACTTGGGTAATGGTTCTTCCGTATCCGCTATCAAAGGTGGTCGTTCCATCGATACTACAATGGGCTTCACTCCATTGTCTGGTTTGATCATGGGTACTCGTACTGGTGATATCGACCCTGCTATCGTTCCATTCTTGATGGATAAAACAGGCATGTCCTATGAAGAAGTCGACAAAGTAATGAACAAAGAGTCCGGCGTATTGGGTATTTCCGGTGTGTCCAATGACTTCCGCGTAATCGAAGAAGCGGCTGCTAATGGCCACAAACGCGCTAAATTGGCTCTTAACATGTTCCATTACAAAGTTCGTCGTGTAATCGGTGCTTTCGCTGCTGTTATGGGCGGTGTTGATGCTATCATCTTCACAGCTGGTATTGGCGAAAACGGTATCGGTAACCGCGATGCAATCTGCAATGGTTTAGAATACCTTGGCACACGTATCGACCCTGAACGCAACAATGTTCGTGGTAAAGAACAAGAAATCAGTGCTGAAGGTTCCAAAGTTAAAATCTTCGTAATTCCTACAAACGAAGAAATCATGATTGCTCGTGATACTCAACGCATCACAAGCGCTTTGAAATAATAAAAAGCACATGGGTTATGCCCATTTTAATAGTTAATTAGACTATTTATACAAAACCTCGTTTATATCGTAGATATAAGCGGGGTTTTTGTAGTTTTTCAGAGATGAATCCTATATAATAAATAGTATGCAGAGTCATTTTTGAAAGGGGTTACGTATGAATATTTTATATAGTGAACAGTCTCAGCGCACCCGTAGTGCGGAGTTATTAGTATTACTCTTTGTTGTTTTGCTAATCGGTGCCATGATATTTACGACCTTTAGAAGCTTTAATGTAGGTCATCTCTTATTGGCTGAATATTTTATCGAGCTAGCCGCACTTGTTGTTATCGTCAAACAGGCCGTTAGTCGCTACACGTATACATTAACAGATACAGAATTTATCATCGAAGAGAATTCCTTTTTTAGAAAGCGTACATTTTCTGTAAAGTATGAGGATATTGATGGTATTTATGCGTATAATCGCGATTTTTTAACGAATTTGCACTATCGCTATAAGTATAGAAAATGTTCTACCTCTGATGATAGACCGATTTGGTTCATGGTATATTCCATTACTAAAGGGAAAAAGGTTCAATATGGTCGTGTTATGTTGAAAGCAGAGGATGCATTTTATGAAACACTTGAACAGTTTGTGCCTAATCGCGTGCGCGTACCAGAAGCAGATGTTATTTTCTATGCTACCGTGCGAGCTGATGCGGCGAAACAAGGTATCGATGTTAAGGAATATTATGAAAGCCTAATTAATAGTGTAGAAGAGTAGGAAGTATTATGAGTGGATTATATTTGGCGAGCCAATCTCCAAGACGTACAGAACTATTGACCCAAGTAGGCATTGAGCATACCGTTGTTTCTAGTTCCTATAAAGAGGATAATGTGGTTATCACGGATCCTATCGAGATGGTCAAGGCCCAAGCCTTGGGAAAGGCTCGTTGTGCAGAGGGGGTACCAGAAGGTGGTATCATTTTAGGGGCAGATACGATTGTAGTATTTAATGGTCAGGTGCTTGGAAAACCTCACAGTAAGGATGAGGCACGCGCTATGCTTCGTACCTTATCCGGACAAGTTCATTCCGTTATTACCGGTGTAGCTCTTCTTATCAAAGGCCGTGAGATTGTATTTCATAATGAAACAAAGGTATATTTTAAAACATTAGCAGATTTTGAAATAGAGTCTTATATTGATTCCCTAGAGCCGATGGATAAGGCTGGTGCCTACGGCATCCAAGGTAAGGGCGCTTTGTGGGTTGATAAAATCGAAGGCTCTTATACGAATGTGGTAGGACTGCCCGTAGAACATGTATACGAAGAATTATGTAAAGCGTTGGGCGTAAAATCATAAATGTAATAGGAAAAATCTGTACGAAAAATAGGTTCGTAAAATAAAGATAATAGAAATATTGAGGCTGATTTTGTTTGCGTACTGTAAGAATGGAGAAATTCTATGCAAGTCAGAACTATCAGCGTAAAAGATATGTTGCCATTTCAACGGCCACGGGAAAAATTTGTTGCCTTAGGGCCTAAACAAATGGCGATGGAAGAATTGTTGGCTATATTATTGAGAACAGGCTTGAAAGGTCAATCATCTATCGATTTAGCGCATACGATTATTGACTCTTTCACAGACGGCATCCGCGGATTAAATCATATGACTATAGATGATTTAGTTAAAATCAAAGGTGTTGGTATGGATAAAGCGGTTACCATTTGTGCTGCTGTAGAACTAGGTAGGCGTTTAGGAGAATTAAAGATTACCTCTACGTACGAAGATTTTTCGCAGCCTTATGTAATAGCTCAATATGTGATGGAACGGCTCCGCCATGAAACGGAAGAACATGTGTTGGCAGCTATGCTGACGTCTCGCAATAAATTAATTCACATAGAAACCATATCCAATGGAGGCCTCACATCGAGCCTTGTGGAGCAACGGGCCGTATTTAGAAAGGCCATAGCTTGTAATGCGGCGGCTATTATATTAATACATAATCACCCATCTGGCGACAGCAGACCTAGTGATGATGATATACGGGTTACCAAGTTATTTGTGAGTGCAGGACAATTTATGGGCATTCCAGTTTTGGACCATATCGTCATTGGCGATGGCGAGTTTACGAGCTTGAGTGAAATTGGTAAATTAAGCTAGTTATGGTAAAATGGAATGATGATGTAATGAAGGAGATTAGCATTATGAATTCCATTTTACCGTCTCTTGGAAAAGACGTGAGTATCGATATTGGCACGTCTATGACACGTGTCATGGGGGGTACACGAGAGACCATGATGAGTGAGCCATCTATCGTGGCTACTGATACAAAACTAGAAAAAATTGTCGCTGTAGGCGATGAGGCAGACCGCATTGTGCGCCGTATGCCTGATATGTGGCGCTCTGTAACACCGTTACAAGATGGCTTTATTGTCGACTATCGTGTTATGCACACGATGTTAAAATATTTTCTTCATAAGGTGTCCAATACACTGCGTAGATCTCGTGTTCTTGTAGGTGTACCTTGTGGTATGACCGATGTAGAGCAGAGGGCCATGATGGATGCCGTCATCCAAGCTGGTGCACGGGAGGTATTTCTTATTGAAAGACCGGTTGCGGCTGCTATTGGATGCGGTTTGCCTATTTTTGAGGCTCGTGGCTCTATGCTTATAGATATTGGTGAAGGTACTGCGGATATGGGCATTATTTCCTTAGGTGGTACGGTTGTTAGCCGAACTATACGTTTTGGTGGTAATGATTTAGACCGTGCTATCATGCAGTATATTAACCAGTGCTTTGGTTTGATGGTGTCAGAAGAAACCGTAACGGACATTAAACATGCCATAGGTACAGCTGTTATACCTGTAGAGGACTGCGAATATTCTTTTTCCGGTCGAGATATGACTAGTGGTATTGTGAGACGTTCCGTGGTGCATCAATCGGAAATATATCAAGTGATTAATAATGGGCTTGAAAACTTTTTAGATGCTATACGACAAATGATTCGTGTAACAGCGCCAGAGTTAGTGGCTGATATTATGCAGCATGGAATTGTGTTGACCGGTGGTATGGCTCGTTTACAGGGGTTAGCTGAACGTGTTAGCACTGAAATAGGCGTACCTGTACAAGTTGCTCTTGAGCCAGAACTAAAAGTAGTACAAGGACTTCACCGCGGTTCAGGGCAAATTGTTGAATTATCTAGATTTATTATTAATTCAAAGGATAGAAGGGGACGTATATGATACAGTCAGATCGGAAATTATTAATCTTTGTTGTCCTTGGCTGTATCATCATGGCTCTTCTTGGGTTTGCATGGAAACAGCGGACCAGCATTCCATTCGTGACGGTACCGCTTGAAAAAATTGCTACCCCTTTTGCCTATGGATCAGCTCGTGTGCTTTCTACCATTCAAACGGGTATACGCATCATTGATAACGCTATCCTAGGGCTCATTGATAGTGACAGTAAGGATAATGCGATTGCAGACCTAGAGCAAAAGGTATCTAATCATGATGAAGTGGTGGCAGAAAATATTCGACTTCGTCAAATGCTCAACTATAAATCGGCTCATCCTGAATTTACTATGACTTTGGCAGGTATTATCACTAAAGATTTTGGTACCTGGACAAATACTTTCACCATCGACCGCGGAGAAAATGATGGGATAAAACCGAATATGGCCGTTGTAGTGCCAAGTGGGGTAGTTGGTTTTGTTACCGATGTATATCCTAATTCTGCACGTGTTCAAACCTTTTTAGACCCACGTAGTGCTATTGGCGTTATTGTGCAACGTCCAGAATCACGCTTGGCCGGTGTCGTTAAGGGTGATGGAAATCATCCGAATAAACCGATGATGGTAAATATTGCACGCGAAGGCGATGTTCTAGTCGGTGATAAATTGATTACCTCTGGTTATGGTGGCATTTATCCAAAGGGATTATTGGTGGGCAATGTTTTGTCTATCGAAAATGATACAGAAGGTTTCGTTAAGAATGCAACCATTCAACCGACTGTCGATTTTCATCGTTTAGAAGAGGTTTTCATTATCACCTCTTCTACGGTACAAACACCAGACAAGGCACAATTGGAACCTAAACTGGTTCCGCAAACACAGCGCGATCAAGTTCAGGGGGCTAAAGGAGCTGTAATTCAATGAGATATATTGCATTAGTCATGTTATGTTGTGGGCTGTATTTCATACAGGCTCAACTACTGCCCGCTATATTCCATACCAGTTGGTTACCTAATTGTATTTTAACAGCCGTTATTTTGGTTACCATTTTTAAAGGTCGGAAGACGGGGCTTATTGCTGCTGTCATAGGTGGTTCGATTCACGATATATTGATATCCAATTTTTTTGGTTTACATCTATTTCCCTATATTATAGTTGTATATCTATTGTCGTTCGTTAAAAGTCATGTTTATGAAGAACGATGGTATTGGTCTTGTGCCATTGTAGGGATATGCACTCTCATTGATGGTATTGTGCGATATGTGATGATAAGCTCTAGTGGCGGCGATATTATCTTCTTTTCTTACATCGGACATATGGTTATGCCCACCGTATTCTGGAATGCCGTTTTAGGTGGTATAGGTCATGTTTTGATGGGCCTTACCGAAGAGAAAGAGGATTATATTTGGTAGTATTACTGATTTAGTAAAGCATATAAGGGGAATCATAGGTGCTTGAAAGTTTATATAAAAGAAAAAAAACGAGCCGTTTTGATGTGCTTTTCTATATTGTAATGGGGATTTTTGTCATTCTAGGTCTCCGTTTATTTGCCATGCAAGTATTAGAAGGTGGCTATTATCAAGCGAAGGCAGAAGGCAATCGCTTGCGTGTGGTTCCTATGACTGCAGCTCGCGGTGTTATGTATGATAGAAATGGACAGATTTTAGTAGGCTCTAGGCCGGCTTATACAATTTCTATCATGCCTAATGGCAAGCCCTTGGATGAAGATGAATTGGCTAAGTTGGCTAAATTGCTCAATAAGAAACCAGAAGATATTCAGAAAAAGGTAAATGACCATAAGCATGGTTATGAACCTATCCGTATTGCTAACGATATTTCTATGGATGTAGTGACTAGCATAGAGGAACATCGTCATGAATTACCAGGTGTATCAATCGATGTGGAGCCTTTACGATATTATCCATATGAAACTATGGCAGCTCAACTATTTGGGTATGTAGGCGAGGTTAGCGAGGAGGAATTAGCGGAAATCAAAGCGCAAAATCCTAATACAACAGTTGGTGCAGGTTCTATTTTAGGCCGTGCAGGCTTAGAAAAGCTATATGATTCTGTTTTGCGAGGTATTGATGGGGGCAAGCAACTTGAGGTGGATGCTTCGGGGAGACCTGTAGCAGAGGTAGATCGCAAACACACAGTGCCAGGCTCTAATATTCATCTTACCATCGATGTGAATGTTCAAAAGGCTGCTGAGGAAGCGGTTAAAAAGCAATTAGATATATTGCGTAGCTCCGGGGCCACAGGTGCTGCTGTAGTTGCTCTTGATCCTAATACGGGGGCAGTACTCGCTATGGTGAGTGCTCCAGAGTTTAATCCTAATTGGTTTGCTAAAGGCATAACGAATACTCAATGGAATCAATTAAATAATGATAAGAATCACCCTTTTGAAAACAAGGTTATCGCTGGTGAATACCCGCCAGGATCACCGTTCAAAATAGTAACAGGTACGGCTGCATTAGATTTGAAAAAGGTGACACCTGATGAAATGATTTTCGATAGTGGGAAACATTGGCTCATAGATAAGCGAAATGCAGAAGGTGAGGCTTTGGGGTGGTTGAACTTCAATCAAGCCTTGGCTAAATCAGATAATGTATACTTTTACGAAATGGGTAATCGCTTAGGTATTGAAAACATTGATCTCTATGCACGCTATTTTGGTTTAGGTGAAAAAACTGGTATCAATCTTGTAGGTGAAGCGGCTGGTAATGTAGCAAGTCCTGAGTATAAACGCAAGGTATTTGATCAGGATTGGTATTTAGGGGAAACCTTTGATGCTGCAATTGGTCAATCATTTCATTTGGCAACCCCACTACAAATGGCTGTACTTCTTAGCCAAGTGGCTAATGGTGGTATTCGTTATCAGCCATATGTAGTGAGTCGTGTTGACAATCCAGATGGAACACCAGCCGAAATATTTGGGCCTAAAAATTTAGGTGTATTGCCAGTCCCAAAAAATATTATGGATCTTATTCGTGAAGGCTTGCGAGATGTTACGAATGAAGGTGGTACAGCAGGTGCTCTATTTAAAGGGTTCCCAATTGCTGTAGCTGGTAAGACTGGTACTGCTGAAAATGCGCATGGTCGCGACCATGGTTGGTTTGTTGCCTATGCTCCATATGATAAGCCTCAAATCGTAGTTGTTGCATTAGTTGAACAAGGTGGTTTTGGTGCTGGTTCAGCGGGACCTATTGTACGTGATATATTAAGGGCATACTTTAAGGTTCCTGATGCAACTAAAAAGACAACTGATACGAAGAAGTCTAATACCAAAAATAATCAGCAGAATATTAAGCCAAGTGTGAAGGAATAGGAAGGATATTATGGGTGATATAATCGGTCTTATCTCAGGTAAAGGTGGCGTAGGCAAAACGACAATAACAGCCTGTTTAGGGGCTGCACTTAGCGAACAAGGATATCGAGTTCTTCTTTGTGATGGCGATTTTGGTTTACGTGACTTAGATATTATCTTAGGTAAAGAAGACGAAGTATGTTTTGATGCGTATAATGTATTAGAAGATAAATCCATGGCTGATGATGTGGTCATGAAAATTAAAAGCAATTTATATTTTCTGCCAGCTAGTCAAAGTATTCGCTGGGAAGATATGGGGTGCAAAAAATACAGAAAACTTGTTAACCACTTAGCGAAATCTTATGACTATGTGCTCGTTGATTGCCCTGCAGGTATTGGTCGTGGCCTTGAGTCTATTATGGATTTGGCACAACGTTTTTTGATTATTACACAGCCATTATGGGTTTCCATACGAAATGCAGCACGAACAATTCAATTCTGCCGTGAATATGGGCATCGTGATTACGCAGTTGTATTCAATGCTATTCATACAGATCGGGATATGCCTAATATGTATGATATGTTAGATGCTTTGGGTGCTGAATATGTAGGGTCCATGTTACCTTATGATGCTCGTATCCTTGATGGCACACAAGAGGGGTTACTCATAGAGGCTATGCCTAAGCCATATCAGGATATGTTAGCACCTATGGTGGATTACATTACATCAGGTGATGCGTGGGATGAACAGGATATTATACATCGTTTTAATGATGTAACTGCTGTGAAAGCCATGGACTCAGTTGTTATGACTACGCTAGCGCAACCAATGGAGACAGATAGTATAAATGATTCAACCGATGGAACGCGTGCAGTGACATATACCAATTCTTGGTCTACTAGAAATCGACTCATTTCTGGTAAAGAAAGTATGTGGCGCCGGACCCGTTTGAAGTAGGTGTGCCATGTTACAAAGAATTTGGCGTGATTGTGATTGGACAATCATTACGTGCACACTATTGCTTGTCGCAATAGGGGTAGTTGCCATAGGTAGTGCTACCCACATTAATCAAACAGGACTTCATTTTTCCACATTAGTAGCAAAACAATTGATTTTCTTTGTTATTAATGTGGCATTAGTCATCGCCATTCAGTTCCTGGACTATCATAAATTGAAGGACTGGGCTAATGGCATATACATTTTGACGATTCTCATGCTATTAGCTGTAATTTTCGTTGGTACCTCTGCGCTAGGTGCCCAACGATGGATTCAGCTAGGCCCTATTACAATTCAGCCATCCGAATTTTCAAAACTACTCATGATTATCTGTATGGCTAAAATGTTAGACTCTCGTTTTAACAAACTAGATACATTTAAATCGCTTATCGTTCCTGTACTTTATGTAGGTTTCCCTATATTGCTTGTATTTATGCAACCAGATTTGGGAACCTCACTCGTATATATGGCGATTTTTATCGGAATGCTATTTATTTCCGGTATACGATTACGATTGATACGTATCATTGCTACAGTTGGTGTTTTCTTGATGCCACTGGCTTGGTTTATTTTGAAAGATTACCAAAAAAAACGTATTCTTGTGTTTATGAACCCTGATATAGATCCTTTTGGTTCCGGGTATCATATCATTCAATCTAAGATTGCCATAGGTTCTGGTACCATATTCGGCAAAGGCTTGTTCAACGGTACGCAAAGTCAGTTAAACTTCTTGCCTGAAAACCACACGGATTTTATTTTTTCTGTTATTGGTGAAGAACTAGGGTTTATAGGTTGTATTATTGTATTAATTCTTTTGTTTATGCTCATTTATCGCAGCATAAAGGTTGCTTATACTTGTAATGACCGCTTTGGTATGTTACTTGCTACGGGGATTGGATCCATGTTATGCTTCGAGGTATTGGTCAATGCGGGGATGACCATGGGGATTATGCCTGTTACGGGGATACCCTTGCCTTTCATTAGCTATGGTGTTAGTGCATTGACAACGAATATGATTAGTATAGGTATTTTGTTAAATATATCAATGCAGCGAACAAAATATATTTTTTAGGATTCCCTTCATAGGAATCGGTTTGAAAGAAGTCTTTCACAAAAGACGGAGGATGTATGATTCAATTAGATACGTCATGGTTACAACATGTCCAAAAACCTGCTCGTTATACGGGTGGTGAATACAACAGTATTATAAAAGATCACGGTACTGTTGATGTAACAATGGCTCTAGGATTTCCAGATGTGTACGAAGTGGCTATGAGCCATTTGGGCATCAAAATTTTATATGGCTTAGTCAATCGCCGTGAAGATGCTGTGGCGGAACGTGTATTTGCACCTTGGCACGATATGGAAGAGGAAATGCGCAAGCGCAATATTCCTTTGTTTTCTTTAGAAACGCGTACGCCTATTAAGGATTTTGACGTACTTGGTTTTACGCTGCAATATGAGATGAGCTTTACCAATATTCTTAACATGCTTGATTTGGCTGGTATTCCAATGTATGCCAAAGATCGTGATATGGATTTCCCATTGCTCGTATGTGGTGGCCCATGTGCGTTCAATGTAGAGCCTATTGCAGATTTTTTTGATATCGTTTCCCTCGGTGAATCCGAAGAGTGGGGCGATGAATTTATCGACCTTCTTAAAGCTGAAAAAGCAAAGGGGTTCCCTGGAGGTAAAGAGGCATTTCTACGTAAAGTAGCTCAAATTCCTGGTACATACTGCCCAGCCTTATATGATGTAGAATACACGGAACAAGGGGACTTTAAATCGATTACACCTCGCTTTGAAGAGGTCCCTGCAGCTATTCAAAAACGTATTGTAGAGGATGTAGAGCATATATTTTTCCCTACAAAGCCAATTGTTCCATTCCTTGATGTAGTCCATGATCGCGCGGTTCTCGAATTATTCCGAGGTTGTACGCGTGGCTGTCGCTTCTGTCAGGCGGGTATGTTGTATCGTCCTGTACGTGAACGCACACCAGAACGCTTGTTAGAAATCGCTAAGGAAACGATTGCCAATACTGGGTACAACGAAATTTCTTTGATGAGCTTGAGCTCTGCAGATTACTCTAAACTGCCAGAACTCGTTGATATGCTCATGGAAGAGTTTAAAGACAAGCAAGTAAGTGTTAGCTTACCTTCTTTACGTATCGATAGCTTCTCCATTGATATTGCAAAAAAGGTACAACAAGTGCGTAAGAGTGGCCTTACCTTTGCTCCAGAAGCGGGCTCTCAACGTATGCGCGATGTTATTAATAAAGGCGTTAGCGAAGAAGATTTACTAGCAGCTTGTACAAATGCCTTTAAGTCTGGTTGGAATACGGTAAAACTATACTTCATGATGGGCTTACCGACTGAAACGGATGAAGATTTGGCAGGCATTGCAGACCTAGCGTATAAGGTACTCGATTTACACCGTGATATTACAGGTAAGCGCAATGGTAGCGTTACTGTTAGCGTATCTTTCTTTGTACCAAAGACACATTCTCCATATCAATGGTATGGTCAACAAGATGTAGAAGAAATTCATCGCAAGCAAAAATACTTAAAATCTCTTATTAATAATCGCAATATTTCCTATCATTATCATGATGGCTATACCGGTTATATGGAGGCTGTATTTGCTCGTGGTGATCGTAGACTATCAAGCGTATTGGTAGAGGCTTGGAAATTAGGCTGTAAATTTGACGGCTGGACTGAATTCTTCAGCTATGAAACATGGTTGAAAGCCTTTGAAAACTGCGGTATTGACCCAGTGTACTACGCGCGTCGTACCCGTGATTTTGATGAACCGTTGCCGTGGGATCATTTAGATTGTACTGTTAGTAAAGCCTTTTTAAAACGCGAATGGGAACAGGCTGTTGCAGCAAACTTAACACCTGATTGCCGTCGTGCTCCATGTAAGGGCTGTAATGTGTGCCCAGAATTAAATACGGCTATTGTAGATTATAAGGAGGGTGGCAGAGTTGAAAAAGTTACGTTTGGCCTTACATAAAGGCGAAGAATTGAGATTCTTGTCACATCTCGATTTTGCGCAAGCCGTAGAGCGCATGATTCGTCGTGCAGAGATTAAAATGGCCTATTCTGAAGGTTTTAATCCGCACATGAAAATTAGCTTCTCCTCTGCCTTAGCATTAGGTGTTACTGCAGAAGCAGAATACATAGATATGGATGTACTAGAAGAAGATACATTAGAGTCCATTATGGAACGATTGAATCGAGTTGCTCCTCATGGTCTTGAGGTGCTCGGTGGCAAGGTTATGCCTGAAAAGGTTAAGAAGATGATGGCTATCTGTAATTATGCAATTTATGAGGTTACGGGTCCGGTAACTGATGTTGATGTAGATTGGGATGTATTGCTTAAGTCTTTCAATGATGCTACTGAAATTTCTTATGAAAAGGTGACTCCTAAGAAAACTCGTATCATTGATGTAAAAGAATTTGTAAAAGAGCCGATAGTAGCAACTGTAAAAGATGGCATGGTTACTTTGACAATGGGCATTGGTATCTACCCGCAAGGGACAATTAAGCCTAGTGAAGTGTGGAATTTAGGTCGTCAACAATTCAACTGGCCTATTACGAGTTGCTATGAAATAAATCGAAAAGCTATTATGGTTGAAAATGAGTCTGGACGTTTTACACCATTAGAGGTGAATTGATGGGGGCACTATGAATAAAATCCTCGTTAATGTGATGCGAGAAGAAATTCGAATGGCTGTTCTTGATGAACAGGGGCAACTCGTTGATTTTGTGTTAGAGCGAACCGATGAAACGCATATGGCGAATCATATGTATAAAGGTATCGTGAAAAATGTGGTGCCTGGTATGCAAGCTGTTTTCGTTGATATCGGAGGCACGCAAAATGCGTATCTCAATTTACAGCAAGGAAAACAATTAAAGATTCTTCGTAATGTGTCGGTAGGACAACAAATTCTTGTACAGGTTATCAAAGAAGAAATGCTTGGCAAGGGGGCTCGCGTTACGGCTGATGTTAGCTTGGCTGGACGCTTTATGGTTTTACTGCCATATTCAGAAGGTATGCATATATCTAAGAAAATTACAGATCAAACCTTGCGTGATCGATTGCAAGAGCAAGCTAAACCTTATGTACAAGAGGGGGCTGGATTTATTATTCGCACCGCTGCTGCCAAGGCAACAGAAGAGGAAATTAGCCGAGATATGGATTATCTGTGGCGCACTTGGCAACATGTAACAAAGCGTTTTAAAGTAGCGAAGAGTGGCACTGATTTATATAGTGATGCAGATTTTTGGTTCCGCCTTGTTCGGGACTATGCTCATCGCAATGTCTGTGAAATTATCGTCGACTCTAAACATGGTATGGAACGCTTAAAGGATTTGCTAGGTACAGGGCAAGCCTCATCAGATATAAAAGTCACATTGCATGATAATAGTACGCCTATTTTTAAAGTGAATCATATTGAACCACAACTGGAGGATCTCATTTCTAGAGATGTAAGCTTGCCGTCAGGCGGCTCCATCCGGATTGACCATACAGAGGCCTTAACTGTGTTTGATGTAAACTCTGCACATTATACGGGACGTTCTAATAAAGCGGAAGATTTAGCTTTCACAGTCAATAAGGAAGCGGCTCATGAAATATGTCGTCAACTTAGATTGCGCGATATTGGGGGGATTATCATTGTCGATTTTATTGACATGAAGGAGAAGGAGCATCAACAAGAGCTCTTGAAATTATTGAGTGATTTAGCGAAAAGGGATAAGATGAAAACCGTTGTATGCGGTATCAGTTCTCTTGGACTTGTAGAGATGACACGAAAACGCGCTCGACAAGGTCTACAAACATTGATGTTTGATACTTGTCCACAATGTGGTGGCACTGGTTATATGTTATCTGGTCGCACCGTGTATATGCAGATTGTACGTCGTATCCGAGAACTGTTCAAATCAGGCCGTATTAAATCAAATCTTGAAATTGAGGTTCATCCAGAGGTGGCATATTATTTAACGAAACCTGTGCTGGAGGATTTGGGAAACTCTATAGGACGCACTATTTCCATTGTTGTAAATGAACAGATGAGTAGAGAAGGGTATTCTCTCATGGCTGTGTCCGATTAACCGTATGTTTGTTATTGTATATAGGTGAAGTTTGTGTCCTTAATTGAAATTATATTAATTAGCGCAGGTCTCGCTATGGATGCCTTTGGCGTTTCGATTGGCAAGGGATTGACTATGCCAGTAGGCGAAAATGGTCGAAAAGTGACCTTAGCCTTTTTATTCGGACTATTTCAGTTCCTTATGCCGGTTATAGGATGGCTTATTGGTTGTCAGTTTATCGATGTTATCTCCGAATGGGATCATTGGATTATCTTTGGCCTTTTAGGATATCTTGGGGTTGCTATGATTCGCGAAGGTCTTAGTGATGACGATGATGAAGATGATGATAAGCAATTCTTAGGCGCTTGGGAAATGATTATACTTTCTGTGGCAACGAGCCTTGATGCGATGGCTGTAGGTCTAACCTTTGCCTTTTTACCCATCAATATTTGGGACGCATCAGCCACAATTGGTGTCATAACCTTTGGTATATCCTTGGTGGGCATTTACTTAGGTAAATTTATGGGCCGATTCGTTGGTAAATATGCAGATGTCCTAGGCGGTGGTGTTTTAATCCTCATTGGTACCAAGATATTATTACAACATCTCGGTATTATTGGATAGTTTACAAATGTTGTATATATATGAAAATCCTAGAAACTGAGCAGTTTATACTGGATTTTGTTTGACATGAATGGTTAAATACGATATACTATATCAGTATTAGTTCGGTTTACTGAACTTTGCAATCCGCGTGAAGC
>OGGO01000238.1_pt1 | contig 64563 bp, 57 predicted proteins | sample 1571231 | NCBI WGS metagenome assembly OGGO01 (sample SAMEA2582036, study PRJEB24529) | metagenome | biome: Human gut stool | place: China | collected 2011 | reverse complement strand
GTCCTCGTAAGGAAAAGTTCAAGTCGGAGATTTACAGCGGTGAAGAACTGGAGCAACTTTTCAAGGTGATTCAAGGTGACCCTTCGGAGTTTGGCGTCATCATGGCTGCATTCTACGGGCTGCGGCGCAGTGAAATTGTTGGTTTGAAATGGGATGCCATTGACTTTGAGAACAAGAAAATCAGCATTCAGCATACGGTTGTGACCGCAAAGGTCAACGGAACAGTAACGGAAATCGCACGAGATAAGACAAAAACAAAGTCGAGCTGCCGGACACTTCCCCTAATCCCTGCCTGTGAGCAGATGCTCAATAAAATGAAAAAGGAGCAGGAGCAGAATCGGAAGGTCTGCGGCAAAAGCTATTGCACCGATTATCTTGACTATATCTATGTAGACCCGATGGGAAAGCGGATTCGGCCCGATTTCCTGAGCCAGCATTTCCCGGATTTTCTGGTCGCACACCAGATGAAGCGTATCCGCTTTCACGATCTGCGCCATAGCTGCGCCAGTCTGCTCTATGCCAATGGCGTGAGCCTGAAGGAGATTCAGGAGTGGCTGGGTCACAGTGACATCAGCACAACAAGCAACATTTATACACATCTGGATTTCTCCAGCAAGGTGTCTTCTGCCAATGCCATCGTCAGCATTTTCCCCGAAAACACAAAAATATAAAGCGGGAATATAAAAAGAAAAGCCGACTGAGAATGCCTCTCAGTCGGCTTCTCTATGCCGGTGGTGGGGGTCGAACCCACACGTGTTATTAGCACAAGGGATTTTGAGTCCCCCTCGTCTGCCATTCCGACACACCGGCGTATTCTATTTTACAGATAACATAGTTATTATAGCTGATTTATCTCCCAAAATCAAGATGCAGCTCACAACTCATCAAATTTCTGCAAATTTCCTCTCCCCTTTTGGGCCGCGGGCGTGTATACTGAGAGAGACAACATCATACCCAAAGGAGTGCTCTCTATGAATCAGTTTCTTTCTGCCCCCGTTACCGACGCCCAGCGCCAGCGCGACGCACTGTTAGGGGCGCTGGTGGGGCTGGCCCGCTCCACCGTCAACGAGCCGAAGACCGAGGACACCGACCGTGTGCTGACCTCCGGTCTCCGGCTGGCTGCAGACCCGGACGCTGCCGAAGACGCACTGCGCCGGATGTATCACATCGTCGAGACGGAAAAGCACCGCGTCGCCCCCAACTGCGCCATCTGCACCATGCGCTGCGGCAACACCGACAACTACGACCTCGCCCGGCTCTGGGCCGCGCCGGAGAACATCCGCACCCTCAAACTGCGGCTGCTGGCAGCAGTATTCCGGCTGGCACAGGGCCGCCCGGACGCCCGCGCACAGGAGGTCATCGACCAGGCCCTTTTTGTCCTCGCCGAAGACTGGGACGAGGAACTTCTCGCCCCCGTCGTGAAGCGGGCCGAGGACTGCTGTGCCGGGTAAATTCCCCGGAAATTTCTGCTTTTCCCCGCGCGCTGCATTTCTTTTCTCTCCGCTGCGCCGCACACAAATCCGGACAGTTTCTTTTTTATCGGGCATTCTTTCCCCTTTTTGTCAGAATTGAGTGCTCCGGGCGCAGAAATATGGGGATGCTTTTTCCAAAAAACACTTTACAAACGTCAAAGAAATAACTATTATATAAGTATAGTGCTTCCAATCGTTGGCACGAACAGAAAGCGGTCGGACTGACCGGTAATGCAGCTTCCGGCCCGGAAATCATCCATGTTTCCAATTTGCAGTGGAATACAGGAAAGAAGGTATAAGCTATGTCTGAGAAAAAGTCTGCTGTCCCCGCAGCGGCCGCTGCTCCTGAGACTCCTGCGGCAGAGCCGAAGAAGCGCAAATCTTCTGGTGCTGCACAGCGGCGCGGCCGTCCCCCGCTCTCCCCGGAGGTTTATGTCGAGTTCGGCACCAACCAGTACAACATCACCGATGTCATCGAGCGCGCAAAGGCCGACTACCGCGCCACCCATAAAGTGGGCGTCCAGTCCTGCAAGGTCTACGTCAAGCCTGAAGAGGGTATGGCCTACTATGTCATCAACAAAGTCTCCGGCAAGCTGGAGCTGTGATGTTCCTCAACACGAACAAAGGCGTCTGCACAGTCATTTGTGCAGACGCCTTTGCTTTTTTATAAGCCGTACAGTTCGGTGTACTTTCGGGTAAGGTACTGGATATAATCCTCAGCACTGAAATCGCCGCAGGCGTTCTTCACCACGTCGGCAGGCTCCATCAGCCCGCCATACTGGTGGACCTTTTCCCGCAGCCACGCCGTGATGGGTGTGAGGTCGCCCCGGGCCGCTGCGCCCCAGACGTCCACGTCCTGCTCCATCCGGCGGAGCATCTGAGCGCCGTAGGCACTGCCCAGCGCGTAAGACGGGAAGTAGCCGAACGCGCCGCCCGACCAGTGGCTGTCCTGCAGACAGCCATCCCGGTCATTCGGCACCTCGATGCCCAGATATTCCTTATAAAGCTTTGCCCAGACAGCCGGCACATCTTTTGCTTCCAGCGTGCCGCCGATGAGCTGCTTTTCGATCTCATACCGTACCATGACGTGGAGGCAGTAGGTCAGCTCGTCGGCCTCGGTGCGGATGAGGCTGGGCTGAGCCTTATTGACCGCGCGGTAGAACTGCTCTGCGCTCACGCCGCCCAGCTGCCGGGGAAAGAACTCCTGCACCTTGGGATAGATGGCTTCCACGAAGGGCCGCGACCGGCCAATGAGGTTCTCATAGAAACGGGACTGGCTCTCGTGGACGCCCATCGAGACGCCGCCCGCAAGACAGGTGTACTGCAGGTCATCCCGGATGCCCAGTTCATACAGAGCATGGCCGCCCTCGTGGAGGACAGAGTACATCGAGGATGCCACATTGTGCTCGTCGTAGTTGGTGGTGATGCGGACATCCTTATTGTTGAATTCCAGCGTGAAGGGATGCTCCGTCTCGCCCAGACCACAATGGCTGCGGTCGAGGCCCATCACCTCCATCAGATAGTCGGCGAAGGCCTTCTGCTGTGCTGCCGGGTACTCCTGATGCAGGAAGCTGTCGTCGATCTGCGGCTTCTCGCCGATTTTATGGATGAGCGGCACCAGCCCCTCCCGCAGCGTCGCAAAGAAGCTGTCCAGCATCTTCCTATCCACGCCGCGCTCGTACTCGTTCAGCAGAGCATCATAGGGCGCTTTCGAGGCGTCATAATAACCGGCAAAGCGGCGGTTGTAGTCTACAAGCTCCTGCAAGACGGGGCAGAACAGGGCGAAATCGTCCTGTGTCTTGGCCTTGTGCCAGACGTCGTCCGCCCGGTTGCACAGCTCTTTGTAGGCCATATATTCGTCCGCCGGGATGCGGGTCAGCTGCTCACAGCTGCGGCGCAGCTCCTCCACTTCGCGGCGGTGGACGAGGTCCAGCTCCCCGGCCCGGGCACTCAGCTCATCCAGCAGCGCTTTCGTCTCGGGGCAGGTCATCAGCTTCTGGCTTTCTCCCGCCAGAATGCTCATGGCCACGCCCCGGCCCTCGGAGGTGTCGCTGGGCGCGGTGGTCACGGCGTCCAGATAAAGGGAGCTGTCCGCACAGTGGTAGGCGTACAGCTTCTTTTGCAGCGATTCCAGCTGCTGCAAGGCGCGTTCTATCTCCATTGTCGTTCTCCTTTTTCTTTGATTTTTATCCCCAACCGAACAGCTTCCGCTTCGGCACCTGAACGGGGTCGGGTATCTCAAACTCGTACCGCTCGGTGGCATTGATGACCGTCGTGCCGCCCCGGGTGCAGACACGGGGCAGGTTTGCCCCATAATTCAGGTGCATATGTCCGTGGATGAACCACTTGGGCTGATACTGGTCCATCAGATCGTTGAACACCTGAAACCCCTTGTGGGCCTTGTCGGTGCCGTCGTTGAGGCCGGATGCCGGGGCATGGGTCAGCAGGATGTCGATGCCGCCCGCCCGCCGGGCCGCGAGCCAGAGCTTCCGGACGCGCCGCCGCATTTCAGCCTCGGTGTACTGGAAGGTGTCATCCCGGTTATACCGATTGCACCCGCCCAGACCCATGATGCGCAGACCTTTCCAGACATAGACCGCATCGTCCACACAGATGCAGCCACCCGGCTCCGATTCCTTGTAACTGCCGTCGTGGTTGCCGTGGACGTACAGGATGGGGGCGGTGGTGAAGTTCGTGAGGTATTCGAGATATTTTTTCGGCAGATCACCGCAGGAGAGGATAAGGTCGATGCCTTCCAGCCGCTTGCGGACACTCTCGTCCCAGAGCAGTTTGGACGGCACATCCGAGATCGCAAGTATTTTCACGATGTTTTTGCTCCATTCTTTTCTATCCTTGGGGCTTTGCCTGTTACTGCGGCGTTCCCTTTACGATGTCCAGACCATTGACGTTCAAAAGGCTGCGGGTCTTGGCGTCCAGTTCGTCGTAGCTGGGCAGTTCGCCCTCTACGCACTCTTCCAGCCAGTCCATCTCCATCAGTTCCTTGGGCGTATAGATGCCGGAAGCCGCATGGTGAAGGGCATGGCCCTGACTGTAGCTCTCGGTCGGGAAAACCTGTATCTCCCCATCACAGAGCTGGCGCTCTGCCATCTTGAGCAGCTGCATGGTTCCGTCGTTCAGCCGGGTGGGGTATTCCACCCGCTCGGCACCGCTCTTGAGTCCCCACCAGTAGTTGATCGCCCTGCCGCCGGGGGCGCTGTCCCATGTCCCGGCGAACACGGAGCGGACGATCTCGGTGAAGAACACGTCCCACCGCCACTCCGGCAGGCCCAGCGGCTGCAGAACGCCGTCGGGCAGACGGCGGCAGAGGCCGTAATCGCGGTAGGTTCCTTCCGGCTCCCGGAAGTCCTGACTGTAGAAGACTTCGATGTCTTTCCTGTCCGAGAAATCCTGCGGGTGTGCCGCATCGCACAGGCAGGCCCAGCGCAGCACCACCCGGCTGTCTGGCCGGACGGCACGCACGCCCTGGGCAAAGGCATTGATGGCCGCAGGCACACCATACACCGGGTTTGCAGCCACATAGCCCACCTTGTCGCTGTGGGAGACGATGCCCGCCAGCATTCCCAGCAGATAGGTCACCTCATAGGTGCGGGGGTAGTAGGTGCGCACCAGCGGATGGGGCGCACTGAGGGAACAGTTCAAAAAGCGGGTCTTGGGGTGCTGGGCCGCGACCTTCAGGCAGGCGGTGTGCATCCGGGCGCTGGTGGTGAAGACGATGTCCGCGTGGTCATGGGCTACCTCTTCCAGCACCTGCTCTGCATCCACCTCGGGGTTGATATTCTCCCGGCAGCTGACATAGAGCTTATCCGGGAAAGCTTTCACCAGCGCGGCGCGGCCCTTGTCCTGTCCGCGCACCCATGCGCTGGTCTGGGCGTTGTGCTCGTGGAGGAACACCACCCGCAGCTCGCTGGGGCGGGAGCTGAAAATATTCAGCTTGCTCAGCAGCGGTTCAGAACTGCGCTTCGGCTCCAGCAGCAGTTCCACAGCGTGGGGCTCTGCCAGAATTTTCACCTCGTCCCAGAGGCGGGCCAGATTCTCCCGCACCTCGGTCGGGGTGGACTCGCAGGCATCGGCATAACGGTACACCGACAGGTACACCAAAAGTGCGTCGCCCGGCGTCAGGCCCAGTGAGCCGCCGCCCAGCGCATAGAACTGCTGGCTGAACATGGTGTAGAGGGACGAGAAATTCAGCCGGTCATCCTCCGTCCACGCCTCGCCCGTGGCCTTGCAGGCCAGCGCCTGCAGCTTTGCATAGCCCCCCAGCCGGGAGAAGCTGACGTAGTTGATGCGGGAAAACTTGTAAAAATCAAGGAACTCGTAATAGAGCTTATTCTCCAGCGTGTCGTTCTTTGCCGGGATGAGCCGGGTGACGGTGCCGGGAATTTTCACGGCCTCATAGTATTTGAGGACGGAGACACGCTTGTTGCCCTCCTGCACATAGAATTTGTTCAGGTATTCGAAGGCAATAATAGGGGTGTGGATCCCCTCTTCCAGATGGGCGTCACAGAGGTTCGACCACTTGACTGCAAACTCGGTGTCGTCGTCCAGAAGAGGCATGAAATTGGAGGCAAAGGCGGTGTGGCGTCCGGCGGTCTTGGTACCCACGATGCTCTCGGCCGGGATGTCCACCAGACCCAGAGGCTCCTGCGCCACGATGTCCACATCGGTGAGGATGTCGTCCAGCACCGCGAGATAGGGCGACTGCCCCCGGGCCACATTGGCCCGGTAGGCGCGCTGGCCCGCACGCTGGGCGCTGCGGTAATCTTCTATCATAAACAAAACTCCTTCTGCTTTTTCAGCAAGCGAAGAGGGATACTTTCCTCTAAGGGATAGTATAGCATGAAAATCGAAATTATGGGAGACTTTCTCGCCGCAAGGTGTTGCTTTCGCACAATTTTTAAGGTACGATAAAAGAAACACACGTTTCTTGTGAGGTAAGCTATGCTTTGTGAAACTCTTCCCCGGCTGGAAGCCGACGAATATCCCGGCGGTCTGTGGTACTACGAGCCCCACACCTACCAGCCCTACCGCTATGTGCTGGGGCGGGTGGGCCGCCGCCCGCTGGTGTGCATCGGCATCAACCCCAGCACCGCCCAGCCCGGTGCGCTGGACCCCACTCTGAAGAGCGTCGAGCGTCTGGCCAACGCCAACGGCTTCGACAGCTGGATCATGTTCAACGTCTACCCCCAGCGGGCCACCAACCCCAACGACATGGACAAAACGCCCGACCGCACCCTCTGCGACGAAAATCTCCGCTGGCTGCAGGCCGTGCTGGCCCAGACCGAGCCCACCATGTGGGCCGCATGGGGTACCCTCATCGAAAAGCGGGACTATCTGCCCGGCCTGATGCGGGAGATGGTTGCCCTGACGCGGGAAAAGAACATCCCCTGGGTGACCTTCGGCCCCCGCAGCAAAAAGGGCCACCCCCACCATCCCCTCTACCTGCGCAAGGACTCCACGCCGGAGCCTTTCGATGTGGAAAACTACCTCAACGCCTGTTTTGAATGAATCTCTCAGGGAGGGAATTGCATGACACCGGAACGATATAAACGACTGACAGACTGGCTCGAAGGACATCCCGCCCTGCGGGAGGGCATCATCCTGCTCAACCGCTGGCTCCCCCTCGTGCCTTTCGTCTGCTATCCGGTGCTTCTGGTGCTGCTCAATCTCCGGTGGTTCAGGATGCTCACCATCGGACGGGGCGGCGGCGCTCTTGATTTTATGCAGGTCATTGCCCGGGCCATTCTCGTTCCGGGTCTGGCGTTCGGGCTGGGGACCATCCTGCGGGCGAGGCTCAACTTTCCCCGCCCTTATGAGCAGCCGGGCTTCGTGCCGCTGGTATCTAAGGAGACCCACGGCAATTCCTGCCCTTCCCGCCACGCACTCAGTGCCGCCGTCCTCGGGATGGTGTGGCTCTACTTCTACCCTGCCGTCGGTGTCGTGATGCTGGCCATCGCCGCCCTCATCTGTCTGCTGCGGGTGCTTTCTGGGGCGCACTTCGTCCGGGATGTGCTGGCAGGCGCAGCCTTCGGGCTTACGTTCGGCTTTGTGGGGATGTGGCTGCTGTGAGAAGCCTTTTGCAAAAAGCGCAAAAAAGTTTCAGATTTCTCTTGACAGAACCCTGGAGCTATGGTATTATACTTCTCGCAGCGTGCTTCGACTCACAGCTGCAAACCATATCAGAACCCAATGGGATAACAACGTGCGCCCGTAGCTCAGGTGGATAGAGCAACTGCCTTCTAAGCAGTGGGCCGGGGGTTCGAGTCCCTTCGGGCGCATTGATGTGGTGCCCATAGCGTAGTCGGTTAACGCGCCAGATTGTGGATCTGGAGACCGTGGGTTCGAGTCCCACTGGGCACCCCACTAAAAAGACCCGCGAGCATATGCTTGCGGGTCTTTTTTTATTGTGGGGATGTCCAGTAGGACCCGAACATATAAATAGAGTGAAACGCCAGAGTGCAGAGCACCCAAAGGTACTCTGCACTCTGGCGTTTTTCTTTCTCAGCTTCCCAGCTGATTCAGGATATTATTGATCTCATCGTTGGAGTAGCCCTCCTTCAGCAGTTCGCTGCGGATGGCCGTATCGCTCCTGCCCTGCCGGTAGAGGCGGGCTGCGCTGTAAGGCACGATGGTGCTGCCTCCGGACGACAGCACTGACCCGCTGCCCGAGCCTCCCGAACTGCCCGCACTCTTTGCCCCGGCGTTTGCCGCAGCCTGCTGGGCGCTCTGGGCTGCCTTGGACTGCTTGAGCGCCCATTCGCCCTTTGCGATATTCAGCTTTTCGCTGGTCGCATTGTTGTTGAACTCCTGCTGGCGCAGGGTGTCCTGATACTGCCGCTCCGCCTGCTCGTTTTTGTACTTCTGCTGGGCAAGGCTGTCCTGCCGCTGGGTCTCCTGCATCTGCTGGTCCCACGCAGCGTCAGCACGCTCGGCCGCGTAGGCGCGGTCTTTCGCGTACATATTGTATCCGGTGTTGGCCAGCGCACCCACCAGCGAGCCGATGCCGGTGGTCCCGGTGATGGCCAGCTGCACCGCGTCGCCGATGACACCCAGAATGCTCAGCACACCATTGAACGCCTGCTTGCGCTTGGCGATGGCCTGCTGCTCCTGATTGGAATAGTAGCCGTACAGGGTGTCCAGCCGGCCCAGATAGTCCTGATAGCGGCCATAGTCCTGCTCGTAGGCAGCATTGTAGGCGCTGCCCTTCCGGTCGAGCTGACTGTAATAGTCCGACAGCTCCGCATTATACTGCGCCTGTGCGTTCTGCTCCTGCGTGTTGAGCTGGTCGATCCGGGTCACGACATCGTCGCCCTCACTGTTGTAGGTGTCCAACGCCAGCCGGTAGAGGGACGGCAGGGCGTCGTTCAGCGCGCCCATCTGCTGCTGGTACGCCTGCTGAGCCACACTGGCCGCATAGCTGGAGCCGTAGCCGCCGGTGAGGGCCGCAGCCTGTGCGGCGGCGTCCGCGCTGGCGTTGCGGGCGTTCTGGGTGTACTGCTGGGCATACTGGCGGTAGAGCGGGTCCTGTGCATAGCTGTACTGGAAGCTGTTCCGCTCCAGCAGCTGGCCGATGAGGTCTTCGATGCGGCCCTGATAGGCGCTCTCATACTTGCCCGGCCGGTTCTGCTGCCAGTTTCTCAGGTCCGCTGCTGCGTCGGTGACGCTCTGGCCGGGGGTGTACACCGCATTTGTCAGTGCATTCTCCACCTCTTTGCGGCTGTTCAGTCCCGCCGTGCTGTAGGAGGACTGGGCTGCAGGCTGGGCAGTCACATCTTCCAGCAGCTGCTGTTCTTTCTTTTTCTCGGTGCTCATAAATTCTCCTTTCTCACTGGATGCTGTTCAGCCGGGCGCGCAGCGGCTCCGACATATTTTCCACGTCCAGATTGCAGAGCACATATTGTAATTGCTCCTGCATCTGGTATAAGTAGTTGCGGATGGCGCGGGCATCCTCCGCGTCCATGTTCTCGCTCAGATGGGGCAGGCCGATCTTCGAAAGTCCCGTGACACTTGCCATATTCAGTTCACCTCCTGTGCCAGAATGCCGCCCTTCGCGGCGGCGCTCGTCCGGGTCAGGCTGCGCAGGGTGAGCTGTCCTCTGCCCTTCAGCCGGAACCGCAGGCTCCCGCACCGCCTCGGCACAAGCGGAACATCGAAGCAGCGCCGCCCGTCGGCGGTCAGCTGGGCCAGTGTCTCCCACGCTCCGCTGTCGTAACTCACAGCCACCTCGATGCGGCTCTTCACCTCGGCCTCGAGCCGGAGCGTCAGCCGGGAGAGATACAGCTCTTCCGGGCTGTCCAGCCCGATGTCCCCGCTGACGAGCTCGAAGCTCACGCCGTCCTCGATGCCGCCCGCCTGCTGCCAGTTCTCCTCCCGGTCCGCATCTGCGGCCCAGATGGCCTTTCCGTCCCAGAGGTAGAGCTGTCCGCCGCTTCCGGCCATCTCGTAGGAGCAGACATCTTCCTCCTGCCAGAGCCCCCGTTCGGTGTCGTAGACCAGCAGCCGCACGGCCTGGGCTTCACCGCCGCCCCGCACGAGGTGCAGATAATACCGCCCGTCCAGCGCGCCGCCCAGCGCCGACTTCACGTTCCGCAGCCTGGCCGGGTCGAGGGCCGTCGAAACTTTTGTGGGGATGCTGCCGTCCCAGGCCATCACGCCGTCGGGCGAGAGATAATAAAGCGTCTCGTTGATGACGCAGAGGCTCCGGGCAGCACCCTTTGCCACGCCCCGGCAGCGCAGGCTGCTGAGCTGGAAATCCGAGGGCTTGGAGCCGTAAAGCTTGTGAAGGGTGTTTTCCTTGAAGAAAAGCGCGTATCCCATACAGGTAGCCGCGCCGGTAAACGCCCCGTCGCTGCCCACGGTCACGGCATAGCTGTCGGCGGCAATGCCCCGGTAGGAGAACCAGTTGGTGGGGTCGCCCAGCTTGCAGGCGTAGATGACGTTCTCCTTGTTGGAGCATCCCCACACCCGGTTGTCGCACTCGGTCAGGTAGTCCATGTCCGGCACCCGGCGTTCCAGCTCCACCACCTCTGCCGAGACGAACTCCCGGCTGACGCTGCCGTCCAGACTCACCCATCTTACCGCTGCGCCGGTGCGGGTCAGACGGCCATAGAACCACTCGCCGCCGGGGTCGGCCTTGACGCGCAGAGCATCTGCGCCGGCGTCGTAGACGATGCGGTCGCCGTCCAGCTCGTTCCACTGCCCGGCCTGTTCTGCTGCAGAGCCGGTGAGGGTCACGGTGTCCTCTGCCGCAAAGTCTGTCCCCACCCCCTTTGCCGAGATGCGGCAGTAGTCCAGCACCACCGCCGACCAGTTGCCGGACGCCTCACTATATACTTCCAGCGTGCTCTCGCTGCTCCATGGCTTTTCCGGGTCTTCCACCCGCAGGAAAAGCTGGCCGTCCGTCGGCTTGTCGGGCTCAGCAGGGCCGCAGCCGCTCACCTCGTAGACCTTGCCCTCCGCGTCGCAGGGTGCAAACTCCACGCTGGTGTTTTTGCCCGGCCACACCGCGCCCAGCGCGCTCACCTTCCGGCTGGCTGTGTCGAAAGCCAGCTTGTCCGGGAAGATCAGGATCTTCGTTCCGATGCCCACCAGCGTTTTCCTGCCGTTCTCCACGGCGTCTTTCAGGGTCACTTCCATCTCATCTGCGTCATCCGGCGTGTAGACGAGGTCTCTGCCGCAGACGGTCAACAGGCCGTTCAGGTGATACATCCCGTTCAGGCCAGCTTCCTCCCGCAGCTTCCGCCGGGGCAGACGGGTGCTCAGGGCCGGGAAATTCCGGGCCGAAAAGTTGATGCCCACGCTGTACTCTGCCTCGGTGCAGCTGTACGTCTCGTTCAGTCCGCCGAACACCCGCAGCATATTCCGGGTGTTTTTCAGGCCGTTCCGGTTCGAAAGTATCATCTTTCTCCCTCCTTACCAGCGCCAGCTGCAGCCCCGGGCGGGCAGATTCTTCCGCCGCAGCCACGCGGCCAGTTCGGCTAAGATGCTGTTGTACTGAGCCTGCTCACCGGCGTACCGGTCGTTCTCACCCAGCGCGGCGTCCGTCATGGCGCACAGATAGTGCGGGTACAGGCTGTCGAAGGGCGGCGGCACCAGCAGCACGTCGTCATCCCGCAGGCCGTCGTCCCACGCAATGTCCGCGCCCACGCCCTCCCGGCTGTCGGCGCTGCTGGGCCGGAAAAATTTCTCCCGCAGCATCCCGTCCACCTCGCACAGCCAGCGCTGCCGGGTGCGGGCCGCGACACGGCTGCCCGGGCGCAGCTCTTCGGCTCGCTCCATCGCTTCTCCTACCGTCATAAAAAGCCTCCTTTCGCTTTTTCCAAAAAGGCCCGGCAGAAGCGGCCTTCTCCGCCGTTTCTGCCGGGCCGCGTTGTCTTATTTTACTGGGCCGCAGTCTCTGCCGCAGCGATGCGGGCGGCGGTGTACTCGTCCTGCTGCTGGCTGTGTTCCAGCACCTCGGCCACCTCAGGCGGCACTTCCACCTCCACGCCCCGGCGGATCTTGTAGTTCACGCCGTTGACGCTCACGAACAGATCGCCCTTGTACCGGCTGTTGTCCTTGAACAGCCGGATGCGGACATCCTTCTTTTCTGCCATAGCTTCTCCTTTCTGCTCAGTTTGCCGCCGCAGTGGTGGAATAGCTGGACACGCTCTCGATGCGCACCATGTACTGCTCCACCAGACGCTCGGCAGCGCGCATACCCTTCCAGCCCACAGAGGCGCGCTGGTTCAGCGGATCGTCGCCGTAGCCCAGCTGCTTGACGATGTGCTCCAGACCGCCGCCTTCCAGCTCGGTGACGCCGTAGGCGTGGGCGCCCAGCACGAGGGTACCAAAGACGGCCAGACCCTCCGGACAGGTAGCGTCCTTCCAGATCTTCGCCTCGCTGGTCTCGATGAAGCGGATGTTGCCCAGCTTGCCGATCTCGCCGCGGTACATGGTGTCGGGGTCGGCGTACTTGTGGGCCTCGATGAACTCCTTGCAGGTCTTGAGGTCGTAGGCGGCGTAGGGATGGATGATGGCGATGTAGCTGTCGCCGATGGGGTCAGCGTTCATCGCGCCCAGCTGTGCCGCCGCCTGGAAGAACAGCTTCGGGGTCAGGGTGCAGCTCTTGTCCAGCGTCTTGCGGCTGGTGACGGCAGTCTCGGTGCCGTCTGCGGAAAGCTTCGGCGCATAGATGACGTTGGTGCCGCCGGCCAGCACATCGCGGGTGATGCTGTCCATGGTGCGGCCCGCCTGGCTTGCCAGAACGCGGGTGGCCTGTACCACATTGTTGTCGATGGCCGTCATCTGCAGCACATCGGTGAGCGGAGTCCAGCCGCCGTACTGGTGCAGGTCGCTGGTGATGGTGGTCACATTCAGGGTCTGGCCGTTGGGAGTCACGCCCTCGGTCAGCGGGGTATCGGCCTTGGGCAGGCTGTCGTACTTGCGGAACTCAATGGTCTTGCCGCCGTTCTGGGGTACGGGATAGTAGTCCGCGAACTGGTCATGCACCAGACGGGGCTCGGCCTGGTCGATGAGGCGCTTCTCGTAGAAGGTCTTCATCTCGTTGGTCATGGTGCCGGTGGTGTTCTGCAGGCTGGCAGAAGGGTCGGCAAAGAGCTGGAGGTCCATCTTCAGGTTGTAGCTTTTCATGTCATTTGTCCTTTCTGTATCAAAATTTTCAAAAACTGATCTTCACCCCGTGCATCGCACGGCGTTCCAGTGCCTCACGCTGGGCGCGGGTCATGCTGGCCACATCGGCCCGGGTGATGGCCGCACCGCCGGGGCTGGTGCCGTTTTCCGCCGGGCGGGCCGAACGCTGGCGGATGCGCTCCACGACGCCCTGCTCCACGGTCTGGGCGGTCTGACGCAGAGTGTCGTTGTAGTGGGCCAGACGGTAGGCGTCACCCATCCGCATCCCGGGCAGCTCCATCAGGCGGCGCATCTCGGGGTTCGCCAGCTCCTGCTTGAGCGAAAAATCCGGCATATCCCGGCGAAGCATCGCCTCTTCCGCCGCCCAGCGGGCGTGGAGAGCGCGGACGGTGTTCGCGCCCTCTCTCAGGCCCGGGATGGGCGGCAGCGGCGCAGGGCGTTCGGGCGGTGCAGGACGCTCTTCCGGCTCCTGCACTGCCGCCGGTGTCGGCACATCCGAAGCTTCCCGGCCCTCATCCGCCTTCATAGTCCCGGAGGCGATGGCCTGCTGAGCCTGTGCATGGCTGAGGGCAGGAGCGGAGGGGGCGGCGGCATCGCCCTCTGCAAACATCTGCAGATCCACCATCGACTGTTCTCCCCGTCCGCTCAAATCGGCAAAGCGGACATTGTCCGGGTAGCGTTCTGCCAGCAGGGCAAAGCCCGCCTTTGCAAATTCAAACGCCCCCTCCACCCACGGCTTCTGGGGTGCTGCCGCCGTCACGGCCAGACGCGGGCCGTCCGGCTCGTCCCACACGCCGCTTCTGGTGCCTTCCTCGCCCGCCAGCAGGGCACAGAGGGTCTGCATCAGGGTGCTGGCCCCCGCACACACGATGTCCTGCCCGGCGGGGGCATAGCCCGCGTGGCCCGAAGCTTCCAGCCGGCAGGTGGGGCCTGCCGGGCCGTCCAGCTCGGTGTAGTTTACTTTTATCATCTCATTTCTCCTTTCTGCGTCTTCATCGCCCTCGCCATCGCAGCCGTGCTCAGCTCCTGTGCCGGGCCGCTGAGCCTGGGGGCTTCGGACTTTTTCTGCACTTCCAGCAGACCCGTCAGCTGGGTCATCTGGGCCTGCATCCGGGCCAGCTGCTGGGCGAGGGTGCCGTTCTGGCGCACCCGCTGGCGCACCTTTTCGATGCCCTCAAAGTCCATCATTTCCAGCGCCGCCAGCGCGGCGTCGGCGTTGGCCGGGGCGAAAAAGCCCAGCTGATAGCACTCCTTGGCCGTCTCGTTCTGCGACAGGCGGGAGAAGGTGGACTTTTTCTCCGCACTCACCACGATGTCGAACACCGGCTCATGACTGCCCAGCTCCACGCCGCCCACGACTCTTGCAGGCTGGGCGCGGAGCACCTGGCCCGAAAAGCGGACGAACTCGCTCTCGCCGCTCTTGCCGGTGATGCGGAAGATGCGCTCCTCGTCGTAGAACTGCCTCATCAGCTCGATGATAAGGCAGCACTCTTTGGCAAATGCCCTGTAAGCGCTCTTGAGCATATCCCGGCTGAGCTTCGAGCCCGCCTCCTGCAAGGCCGCGATGGCCGAAGCTGCCGTCACGCCGCCTGCGGTGCCGCCCTGGGTCATGTCGCGGTTTCCGCTGATCTCCTTCAGCTCCTCGATGCGGCTGTTGCGGTAGCTCAGGCTGTTGCCCTGCAGGCCCGCCGTCTGCAACGGCCGGAAGCTGTCGTCGTTCAGCCGCCCCACCACATGGATGATGTCCCGCGACAGGTCCGTCAGCTCTTCCTCATTGACGCCCGCCGTGTCGCTCAGCACATACCGCTGGCGGGACGAGAGCAGGACGTTCTCGTCCATGGCGTGGTTCATCTTGTCGATGGCGGTCTGGCACTCCTTCATCACGTCGATGTACCCGAATCCCGCCGGGCTGTCCTCCTCCATGAACAGCGCATCGAACACGAAGGGATACTTGCCGTGGTCGTAGAAGCCTCTTTCGGCCAGCGCCGGGTCGTTCTCGCTGGCGTAGAGCACCACGCCATTGCAGAACTTGCAGTAGTGCAGGACGCTCCTGCCCTCGGGGGAGAGCTTTTTGTAGTACCAGTCCACCACGACGCTCTTGTCGCTGGTATCAAGGCCGCCGTCGTGGATGTAATGCGGCACGTCCAGCACGCTGGCAGTGTGTCCGGCCAGCTGGGGCCAGCGCTCTTCCAGCTGGTTCGAGTCCGCCAGACTCAGCGAGAAAAAGTGGGGCGACGCCTGAATATCGTCCACGCCCGGCTCCCAGTAGAGCATCAGCAGGTTCATGGGCCGGATGGCGATCTCGCCCACACCGCCCCGCTGCTCCGGATCCCAGAACACGCCTTTGACTCCGGTTCCCTGCTTGAGCTTGCGCCACCAGGTGTCGCTGTACACCTGCTCATAGTCCGCCTGCTCCAGCACCACGGGCAGCACGCTGGAAAGCGCCTGTGCCGCTGCCTCGTCGTCCTCGGCACGGGGCAGGACGTTGGGGCTGGGGTAGTTGTCCATCGCGTCGGCATGCTTGTTGGCGATGGAGTTGAATAACCAGCCGCTGGACGGCTGGGGTTTGCCCTCCATCATGGGGTTCTGGCAGTTCTTCCAGTGTCCCATCCGGAACCACAGTTCGTTGTCCACCAGGCGCTTGTCCAGCGCGGCCTTGCCCGCCTTGTACCGCTGCAAGATCTGTGCAGCCTCAGCCACCTCTTCCGGCCCGATGGGCAGTTTTGTTGCTTCATCCATAGTATTCGTTTTTCTCCTTCCTGCCCTCTGTTGCAGGGCGCTGTCGTTCACGCCCCATCGGGCTTTTTCCGTCTCACACAAAGTTGACCGGCCTGCCAATGGTGCTTCGCACCCGGGTTGCGGCTCCCAGCGTCTGCTGCGCTCTCGCTTGCATCCTGCTGGCCGCTGCCCCAACAATTTCTTCCTGTTTCCGCCACTGGCGGCGGTCGAAATTGTTGCCCCTTTTGGGAGAGGTGTCACCGCAGGTGACGGAGAGGGCAAGCCTGTCTCCCGAGAGCCGCCGCACAGTGATAGGCAGCCCCTTTGTCAGAGTGATACTATCGTCGGGTCTGTACTTTGCCGTCAGCATCCTCGCCCTCTCAGTCTCGCATTCGCTCGCCAGCTCTCCCAAAGGGAGAGCCTTTACACCCTCAGAAACTTCGCCTTCCGATGCAGCTCCAGCGGATCATCCAGCACCGGCGGGGCCGATGTATGCCGGGGCGGCGAGATGGGATTTTCCATCAGCACATAGCGGCACTCATCGTAGATGTGGTCTTCCTGCCGGGTGTCGATGTCCTCCACATTGCTCTCGTCGTACACGAGGTTCGGGATGGTGCGGATGAAGTGCTTGCAGGTATTGAACACCTGCAGCATCGGCCTGCCCTCGCCGTCAAAATTCAGCCGGTAGTGCATCTGCATCTTGCCCGCCAGACGGGTGTGGTCGCCGGGCATCCAGTGCAGAAAGTTCGGCCCCCGCTCCATCATGGCGGCGATGCTCTCGCCCCGGCTCTCGTCGAAGATGGCTGGGTCGGCGATGCCCTGAACGACTCTGCCCCGGAGCACCGGGTCGTTCTGCTCGGCCTCCCGGATGCGCCGTGCCTGCTCCACCGGGTCGATGCGCAGACCCTCATTGGGGCGTCCGGTGCAGCCGTACAGCTCCTTGATGCGGTAGAGCCGCCCTTCCTCGTCCGCCGCGTACCACCCCACCGAGAACGGCTTCGAAAAGCCGAAATCGTAGCCCCGGTAGATCTTCCAGTGCTTCGGGATGGTGAACGGCGCGATGACGTGGGTCCAGCGCTGGTCTTCGTAGTGGTTCGGGTCGTTCCGCCACTCGGTGAACACCTGCCCCGAAAAGCTGTCCCAGCTGCCGTAGAGCAGCGCCTGCTTTTCGGCCTCCGGCATGGCCGCAAGGCTGGCCAGATAGTCCGGGTCATTTTCCAGAAGGGCTGGGTTATCGAAGATGCTGGACGGGATGAACACCCGCGCCCGCCGCAGCACCTTTTCGGTGCCGTCCGGCATCCGCACCGGGTATTCCTCCACGATGGGGGTGCCGGGCGGGGCGGGCGTGATGAACCGCGCCTTCACCCAGCCGTGGCCCACCCCGCCGGGGTTGGTGGTGGCCCGCAGATACACCCGGGTGCCGGGTCCGGTGGGGCGGTTGCGGCTCATCATGTAGCTGTACTCCTCCCACTCGAAGTGAGTCAGCTCGTCGAACCCGATAAAATCGAAGGCTTTGCCCTGATAGTTCGTCCGGTCCTTGGTGTACTGCATCGAGCCGAAGTAAATTTTCGCCCCGCTGGGGAAGACCCACACATGGCTCGTGGCGTTGTACTGCGCCTCGGGGAAGGCCCGGCGGTAATAGCTTTGACTCTTGTCCACGAGGTCGGAAAGCTGCGGATAGGTCTTGCGGAGGATGAGCGCCCGGTAGTGCGGGATGTGTACCTGCCGCAGCGCCTCGATGACGAGGGCGTCGCTCTTACCGCCGCCTGCCGCGCCGCCGTAAAGTGCTTCCGGCTCCGGCCTCCGCATAAATTCCATCTGCCTCGGCTGAGGCCTCCACACGACGCCCGCATTCTTGTTTTCTGTCGTCATATATCCTCCACCGGCGGCAGCAGCACCACACCGCATTCCCGCCCTTCTGCGTCCACGCCCTGGTCGTTCAGGGTCTTCGACACGCCCGCCAGATCTTTCAGCACGGCAGTCGCTTCTTTCAGTCCCTTCATGATGCCGGGGTCGGTGCTGTTCTCTCTGCGGGCCGTGCGCTGGCGGGCGTTCAGATCTTTCACCTCCTGCGCCAGCATGGTGCTCAGGGTGTCGGTGGCTTTCCGGAGACTTTCCAGCCCCTTGGCCGCAGCCTGCTTTTCCTGCCCCATCCTGTGTTCTCACTTCCTTTCGTTCTGTCGCTGGCAAAAGGATACCACGCTTTTCTCCGCCGCAGGAGTACATACTTTTTTTCCTCAGATTTGTATTTTACCGCGTATTTTATCCTGTAAGTAATGTTTCAAAGTGACAAAAATCCCCTGCCTGTGTTCTTTTCCACAGGCAGGGGATCTTTCACTCAATTTTCTGCGCAAAGTCTCCGGGAGACTCTCTGCGTATTTTTACAGGGTTTCCACCCGGTCAAACAGCTCCTTTGCGGCCTCCACAGCTTCCTTGCTGCCGAAGACCACCCTCACGCCCTTCTCCATCCGGGCCGACAGGTCCGCCGCCTCGGCCTTGAGGGCGGCAGCATCCACACTGCACAGGCTCTTGCGCTCGGCGGCAGTCATCTCGTCGGTGATGCCGCAGAAATATTTGCAGTCGGTAGACGCAGCCTCTTCCCGGGGCTTGCGCGGGGTGTCCAGCTTTGCTGCCGCGCCCACGATGAACTCATTCATGTCCTTCCCGGTGTAGTCGCGGCCGGCCAGTTCTGCCGGCCCCTTTGCGAAAGTCTCATAGCTTTCTTTCAGGTGCGGGTCGCGGTAGGTGTAGAGATATTCGGTGCCGTCGTTCTGGGTCACCATGCCGGTGCCATACGCGCCGCCCACCTCGCGGATGTTGTGCCACAGATACTCGTAGCTCATCACCCGGGCCAGCACCTTCCGTTCCAACCGCCGCTCCATGGGCCAGACCAGCACATCGTAGTTCACGCCGCCGTCGATGATGAAGGCCTCGTTCACCGGAGCTGTCAGCTCCTCCGTGTAGGGCTTTGCCTCGCCGCGCTTTTCTGCCGCAAAGGCACTGCCCGGCAGAAGCTTTTTCAGGGTATCCAGCGCCGCGTCGCTGCCGTGGAGGCTGACGGTCAGGGCGTTCTTTTTCAGCACGCTCTTCCACAGCTCTTCCATCTTTTTGCCCAGAGCGGTCCAGTCGGCCTTTTCCAGCAGCTCACAGAGATAGTGGTAGTAGCTCACGCCGTTGCAGCGCTCACTCAGTGCGGATTCCACCGAGAAATGTGCCGCCGCCCGCATGGCGGCGAAGGCGTGGCCCTCCCGCAGGAACTTCTGCTCCATGAGCAGCTTCTGCTGGCTTGCCACCCGCTCCATCGCAGCTTCGGCCTGCGGGCCGCTGAACTTTGTCTCATACAGCCACTCACTGCCCAGCTCCACAGCCTTTTCGAGGCTGCGTTCCAGCATGCTCATCCCCACGATGAGCTTTGCGTGGCAGGGCCTGCCTTCCTGCCGTCCCGTCCAGCAGTCCATCCACGCACCACTGCTTCCCAGCCAGGTGTTCCGCAGAGTGTTCAGTTCCTGGGCCGTGTGCTTTTCGGTGTCCAGCTCATCCATGACATCCGTGAGCAGATGCAGGCAGGACATATCTTCCGGTGCCATGCCGCCCAGATCATAGTAAAGGTACAGGTAGGTATTACCTGCCGAGGGGTGGTGCAGCAGTTCTGCACCCGCCAGCAGCTCCCTGCTGCCCGGTGTCTGCTTTTTGCCCTCGCCGAGGTCGGCGGCTGTCAGCGGATGGTCCAGCACCAGCTTGCCGTCGGTGCGGGCGGCGCGCCCCTCTTCCTCTTTCCTGGGCAGGGTCGGCACCTGGATGATCTCCACCGGCGCAGGCGCGAACAGCTCCCGCAGCAGCTCATTGAACCAGCCCTGTTCCAGCTTCTCCCGCAGGGAAGCGAACAGAGCGTTCGTGTGGAGCAGCAGGGCCGGGTCGCCGGTGTGGAGCCAGCCGGCAGATGCATTGATGGCGTCCAGCACACCATCCGGGATGCTGCCCGTCCGCTCAAGGGAAGCGAACTCGGTGGAGTTGAGGCTTGCCATCAGAAGCTCCTCGGGGATGCCCTTCTCGAGGATGCCGTCCACGGCTTTGCGCACTGCAGCGGCAAACTTGCCCGCCGACTCTTCCGTCGCGCCCCGCAGCACAAGCTCCAAGGTCGGCTGCAGCGTGCTGTCATCGAAGCCCACGTCGATGTCCGCCCCCAGTTTTTCTTCCAGCAGGGCGGCTTTCAGAGGCGCCTGGTTCGTCCCCAGCAGGGCGTCCAGCAGGATCTCCACGCCCAGCTGGCGCTCCCGGTCGCTGAACGCACCGGTGTACCACGCCAGCGCACACTGAGCCTCGTCCGGCTCCGGCTTCTCGGTATAGTACGGGATATTCCGCTTCGCACCGACCTGCTCGTCCTGCACCGTCAGGCGGGGGCGGCTGGCGCTCTTGGGCATACGGCTCAGATACTGCTCGTCGAGGAAGGCCAGCTTCTCGGCCATGTCCATCTTGCCGTAGAGGGTGATGCAGCAGTTGTCGGCGCTGTAGTGGCGGCGGTAGACCCGCACATACTTCTCATAGGTCAGCGCCGGAATGGACGCCGGGTCGCCGCCGGAGACGAAGCCGTAAGCCGTATCCGGGAACATTGCCCGGCTCAGAGCGTTCTGCAGCTGTGCGTCCGGCGTCGCCAACGCGCCCTGCATCTCGTTGTAGACGACACCGCTCACCGTGCCGTCTTCGTCCCGGTGCCAGCCCTCCTGCTCGAACACGCCCTTGTCCACCATGGCCAGCGGGCAGAACACCGCGTTGAGATAGACGTCCATCAGGTTCTTGAAGTCCGTCTCGTTGGGGGTAGCGAAGGGATACACCGTCTTGTCTGGGAAGGTCATGGCGTTCAGGAAGGACGCCATGCTGCTCTTGAGCAGCTGCAAAAACGGCGACTTCACCGGGTACTTCTCGCTGCCTGCCAGCACCGAGTGCTCAAGGATGTGGAACACGCCGGTGTCGTCGGAGGGGAAGGTGCCGAAGCCGATGCCGAAGGCCTTGTTGTCGTCGTCGTTTTCCACCAGCAGGACAGCCGCCCCGCTGACGTCATGGGTCAGCACGGTCAGCGTTCCGTGCTGTTCGGGGCAGTCCTCGCGCTTGACGAGGGTGTAGCCGGGATATTGTTTCATGGTCTTGCTCCTTTGCGTTTTCTGGATTTTTCTCTATTGTATCATCCTGCCCGCCAAAACACAATGAATGGTTTGTGAATCATAACTCGCTGGTAAACAAAAAACTCTGCCCTGTCCGAAGACAAAGCAGAGGTCAAAACGATTTACACTGTCTCACCCTGACGGAACGACACCCTGAACAACATGAATCCCACGATGAACAGCACGATGAGGGAGCCGACGCCCACATTGGCGCTGCCGGTGAGCTGGCTTCCCACGCTGACGATCATGGTGCCAAGGAAAGACGCGCCCTTGCCGCAGATGTCGAAAAGGCCAAAGTATTCGCCCGACTTTTCCGGCGGGATGATCTTTGCAAAGTGGGAGCGGCTGAGCGCCTGCACGCCGCCCTGGAACATGCCCACGATGACGGCCAGCACCCAGAACTGCCACTGCTGGGTCAGGAAAAACGCAAACACCGCGATGCCCGCGTAGGCCGCGATGCACACCGGGATGAGCTTTGCCGAGGGGTACTTGTTTGACAGCCGCCCAAAGATGAGGGCCGACGGGAACGCCACGATCTGGGTCACAAGAAGTGCCAGCAAAAGACCGGTGGTGTCCAGACCCAGCGCCGTGCCGTAGGCCGTCGCCATGTCGATAATGGTGTACACGCCGTCGATGTAGCAGAAGAATGCCAGCAAAAACCAGAACACCTGCTTATCCTCCGGCAGATGCCGCAGGGTGTGGCCGATGCGGGCAAAACTCTGCCGGACAGCGTGCTTTTCCACCTCCACATAGTAGAGCTGTTTATAACTTTTCAGCAGCGGCAGGGTCGTGAGCAGCCACCACGCCGCCGTCAGCAGGAGTGCCAGATTCAGCGCCGTCATCTGGCTGATGCCGATGCTCCCCGCCCCCAGCACAAGGCCGAGGCAGACCACAAAGGGTACGCAGCTGCCGATGTATCCCCACGCATAGCCCCGGCTGGACACTTCGTCCATCCGCTCGGGAGTGGTCACGTCACTGAGCATCGAGTCGTAGAACACCAGGCTGCCCGAAAAGCCCACCTTCGCAATGACGAAGATGACCAGAAACGGCAGCCACGCCGACACCGCGCCCATGGCGCAGCAGCCCACGATGCCCACGAAGACGCAGAGTATGAAGATAGGCTTCTTGAAGCCCTTCGTGTCGGCCACTGTTCCCAAAATCGGGCTCAAAACAGCCGTGATGACGGTCACAGCCGAGCTGGCATAGCCCCAGTAAGCCAGATACTCCACCGAGCTCAGGCCGCCGCTCTCTGCCAGCGCGTTGAAGAAAATGGGGATAAGGGTGGCCACCATCAGCACAAAGGCCGAGTTGCCCACGTCGTACAGGATCCAGTTCCGCTCCAAGCTCGTCAGGCGGAATTTACCGCTCTTTTCCATCCGGTGCTCCTCTCAAATGTGACTTATTGTATGTAGATTTTTAGTATTCAGACATTAATCTTAATATTGTAGGAGGTTTCTATGGATATTATAAAAGTCTTTGGCTCTAACCTTCGAAAGTACCGACTTGCCCGTGGGTTATCACAAGAAGAATTTGCTTCTAAATGCGGCTTACACCGCACCTATATCAGCGCGATTGAATGCTATCGCCGGAGCATCGCACTGGAGAATGTGCAACGCATTGCGGATGCTCTAGAAATCGAGACTTATAAATTATTTATGGAGGAATAAAATGGAGCGCAGAATTTCCCACTATATTTTACCCTCTGGAAGCCGTGCTGACAAACGCTTTTCCCTTATCACACACTTTATGCAGGAAGAGCCCGGCCACGGAAATGGAGATGCCGCCTCGCGCTACCGATATAACGTCGAGTCTTATGGGAATTACAGTATCTATCTTCTGCGTCCAACACAGTTGAATAAGGGCTTTGACTTCACCGTCAACATCTCCGGACTTGCCTTCAAAAAGCAGCGTATTTACCACTCTCCCAGTCATAACGACATCATCACCGCACTTGAAAGCTGCAAAACATGCTATCCTGAATCGTATCCACTTGTTGCATCCGCTATTCGAGATATTTATGCCTGCAATGACACCGCTCTCTCCGAAATTCATGCCGGATTTCTTGACTATGCCAGCACAGAGCATCCGATTCAGATTATTTTGCTTGCAATAAAGTGGCTATTTATGGAGCAGGACTGTGCCTATTGGAATTATTCCGGACGACAGATGCTTTTTAACGCACTCTGTGAAGCAGGGCTTGCCTAATCATCACTTTTCAAACACAAACAGGTACTCATGCGCAATCAGCAAAAAATTATATTTCACACTGTTTGTTTTCCAATAGCCTGTCGCTTTGCAGTTATGCTGTTCCTTAATGATAATCTCTTTCAGCTTGAATCCTGCACTTTCAAAGACCTTCATTACATCAAAGGCCAGCGAAACCATGTGACCTTTTCTGCGTGTATCTCCCATCAGAATTGCACAGTATTTTCCTTTTTTCAGGACCCGGTAGCACTCGGAGGCTACCGGGTTCATTTCTTTCAAAAAATCCTTTATGTCCAGCCGAGACAAGTCCCCATCAATGTCTTCGCTATATCCAATAATATTTGCATATGGCGGATGGGTACAAATCAAATCAATGCACTCATCTTGTACAAAGGGCAGATTTCGTGCATCACCCTTGTTCAGGTATACACGCCCATCTGCACCTTCATGCTCAAAGTTTATTTTTTCTCTGCACCTTTCCAATGCCACATCGTTAATATCCACACCGATAATATCCCTGTTCAGCAACTTTGCCTCTACCAGCGTCGTGCCGCCTCCGGCAAACTGATCAAGTACCAAGTCGTTTTCTTTTGAATATCTGAGTATGACATTTCTGGGAATATATGGCGACCAGTTTCCTCTCCACTTTGCGTCATGTGTTGCCCAGCTTCCACGCGATGGAAAAGACCAGTGAGTCGTCATTTCCAGCTCAAAACCGTCTGGTTCCCATTTTGTAATCTTTTTCTTCGTCACTGGAAAACCTCACTCATAATTCCATTTTCCATGTCCTGAATGCTGTAAATGTGCTGCATTACATCGAATGTTTCTTCCAAATTATGCTTTGCCTTTGACCATCCCTTGCCATCGGTAAACCAAACGAATGTAAAACCCTGGATGGTATTTGCTTCTAATGCAAGTGTTTTATAACTTCTTGCGGTTTCATTCAGCTTACTTCCCCGACTGCCATAAAAATTGGTTTCAATTCCGTATACCATTTTACCCGTTTTTACCACGAAATCAAAACGCTTTTCCATTTTTCCCTGATTTGAAATTGCAGATAACTCCAAGCCCCATTTTTCTGCAATCTGGTGGATATACATTTCCTTGAAGTAAGTTTTGTCCTTGACAAAGCCTGCTTTCTTTATGTACCCTTCCACCAAATCTTCCATCAGATGACCGCCGCGATTTTTTCTTCCATTCGAGTCCAGTCCGGTTTCTACTCCCGTCACATAGTCCACCAGATCTCGGATAATATGATTTTTCAGCAGGTCAAACAGTCCTGTATGCTCCATAAAATACGCATACTTTTCCGGTGCCAACTCTTCTGGACGCATTTGCTTCGGGGTAAATTTATATGTCTGACCTCCCTTTTCATCCTGACAGTAAATTTCCTTTTCTCGTACTGCCAAAAGAAGAGGAATGCATTTCAGCACGTCTGGATACTTTCGAATCAAATTTTCGAATTCTTCTTCAATATTCGGCACACCAATCAGTGAATTCAGAATATTCAGCTCAACTTTCACTTCATTGACGTTACGATATACTTTGTCAAAATCAACATAATATCCATAGTCCGCAATGCTCTCTTTGAAGCTTGCCATCCAGTTCTTAAATTCTCTTTTTTCCATCTTTTTTTCACTCCTCTCTCTATCTTGCTTTGACGCATTCTCCTTAGAGCCTTGCCGTTCGAAATTTGTAATCAACAGCTCTTTTATCTTTCCTCTGGAATTCTTGTTGCAGTTGATCATTCTGCTTGCTTCCACCCGATGAACTCTCTGTGCCGAATAGAGCGTATCAAAAAAATCATCCTCTGCATTCTCATTCTTCGGGTCCGAATTGCTGATTACAATTTTGGCACCTCTCGCATCCAGCATCTTTGCGAACTGTGCAAGCTCAATCTGCTTGTTGTCATCAAACTGACTTTCTGTATAAGATGTAAAATTTGATGTTTCTGTTAGCGGGCGGTATGGAGGGTCGAAATAAACAAAAGTGTTCTCATCCACGAAAACTTCTGACTTTTTATAGTCCCCGCAGACGATTTTCACCGCTTTTAGCTTCTGAGATACTGCCCTGAGATTCTGTGCATCGCAGATTATCGGATTTTTGTACGCCCCCATCGGAACATTAAACTGGCCCTTTTTATTTACCCGAAACAGCCCATTAAAGCATGTTCGATTCAAAAAGATCATCAACGCAGCTTTTTCAATGTCACCTTTTTTCTTTTCTCCGTTTTTAAGTTCATTAAAATGTGCTCTTTTCTCGGTGTAATATTCTCTTCGCTTTTCATGATTCAGCGGAAGGTATTCGTCCTGCATTTTGGTCAGCGCCTGAATAAGTTCTTCCACACATTGCTGTGCCGCCCAATAACAATTCACCAGCTCTGCATTGATGTCGCTGATATAGACTTCCGATAAATCATACCTGTTCAGAACATCAAAAAGGACAGCGCCGCCACCAATAAAAGGTTCTGCATATTTTGTTATTTTTTTATCTGCAAACGGATAATATTTTTGAATTTCAGTCAGCAGCTGTCCTTTTCCCCCCGCCCATTTCAAAAACGGTTTTGCTTTCACACTTTCTGTTTCCATGAATACCCCTCTCTATCAATAGCAAAATATCAAATAAATCAAAATGATTGCCCGCAGAATTTCCGACGTCCTGCGGGCAACAAACTTTCTCAGTTCTCCCCAAACGTATGCTGATACTCCGCCCCCAGCGGCTTGTTCTCGGCATACTCTTCGATGAGCCTTACCGCCAGCGGCGCAGCCGTTTTATACAGCTCTTCGAGCTTCTGGCTGCTCTGGACGCATTTGGGGTTCGGATGCGGATTCGCCACAAGGCCGTGCATGAACTCATACTTGCCCGCGACGCGCATCCCGGTCAGCACCACCCAGCGCTTGACGGGGTTTGCCGCCTGCAAAAGATGATGCACCGTTATCATCCCCTTCATCGCCGCCAGCGTCTCGTCCACCGTGACGCCCTCGTAGAAGGGCGCGATGACCTCGGCCCGCTCCCGGCTGGGCTTGATGTGGCTGGCCGTGAAGAACTTTATGGGGTCGAGGCCGTCTTCCCTCATCAGAGCGTTGTCAAACTCCGTCTCGATCTCGCAGTGGCCCACACCGCTCTCCCGGACATAGGCCTCCACATAAGGGTGACAGGTGCTGTCCAGCGCGAAGTGGCAGACAAAGCCCAGCGCATAGGCCAGAGCAGCATCTTTGTCCGGCGCATTTTCCACCACGGTGCGGGCGCGGGTGAAAAACACCTCGCCCTTCTGCTCGTGCATGGCGTTGCCCAGACGGTTCACCGGGTTCGACTGCAGGGCCTTGTAATAAAACATCAGGTCCGGCCCATGGAGACCTATGTCGTAAAGCTCCCGGTGCTGTTCCAGCGTCGCGCGCAGGCCGTCCGGCAGCAGGGCCAGAACATCCGCACCAAAGCGGCGGTGTGCGTAGGTAGAAGGCATGATACCGCCCCTTTTCGTTTATTTTTCGTAGCCCTGCGGCAGCTCGTTCTTGAGGCCGCGCTCCATCAGGGACTTGACAGCCTCTGCCGCACTCATGCCCTTGTTGACGATGGCGTTGACGGTCTGGACGATGGGCATTTCCACCCGATACCGCTCGGCCAGTTCCAGCGCAGCGGGCAGGGCGTTCATGCCCTCGACCACCATGCCGACTTCCTTAACGGCATTTTCCGGGGTCTCGCCCTTGCCGATGAGGATACCGGCGCGGTTGTTGCGGCTGTGCATACTGGTGGCGGTCACGATGAGGTCGCCGATGCCGGCCAGACCTGCGAACGTGTGGACATTGCAGCCCATCGCCACGCCCAGACGGGCGATCTCGGCGATGCCGCGGGTGATGAGGGCAGCGCGGGCATTATCGCCGTAGCCGAGGCCGGTGGAGATGCCGACGCCCAGCGCGATGACGTTCTTCATGGCGCCGCTCAGCTCTACACCCTTGATGTCCTCGTTGGTGTAGACGCGCATGACATTGTTGGTGAAGACCTCCTGCACATAGGCAGCGGCCTCCCTATCCTTGCTGGCCGACACGATGGTGGTGGGCAGGTCGATGGCCACTTCCTCGGCGTGAGTGGGGCCGGACAGGGCCACAAGACGCACGCCCTTCGGGCCGCCCTCTTTTCCCAGCTCATCGGCCAGGATCTCGGTCATGGTGTACAGGGTGTCGGGCTCGATGCCCTTTGCCACGTCCACGATGATCTGGCCGTCGGCCACATAGGGCCGGGCCTTTGCCGCCGTGGAGCGGACGAACACCGACGGCACTGCGAACAACAGGATGTCCTTGTCTTTGCAGACTTCCTCGATGCTCTTGGTGAACCGCAGCTCGTCGGGGATCTTCATCTGCGGCAGGTTGGGGTGCTTGCGGGTGGTGGAAAGGCTGTCGATCTCCTTCTCGATGGCCGACCACACCAGCACATCATTCCCGCTCACAGTCAGCATCCGTGCAAGGGCCATGCCCCAGGTGCCAGCGCCCAGAATACCAATACGTTTCATCACGTTTGTCCTCCGTATCCGCCGCGCTCCCGTCTGGCGGGGCGTGCGGCCTGTTTGTACCTTTACAGGTCTATACAGTTCTATTGTACCCGAAAGCTTCTGCCGCGTCAACTACTCTGCCGTTCTGCACAAAGTCAGCACCTGTTTTTCGTCCATTTCGTCTATACCATGCAATTTTTCGAAACCATTTGCGTTCATTTCCAAATCATGTTATAGTATTCTGGTAGGTTTTGTAGGAATTTCATTTTTTCCTCTTGACTTCGACCCTGCTTTAAGATATATAATATGTCCACCCACTTGTCCTGTCTGTTTATTCAAATTTTGAAAAAGGAGTATCCATGCTGGAAACACTCTTATCCAACCGCACCGTCAGTGTGCTCTGGGAGGCTCTTCCCCGCATCCTCTCGGCGGGCCTCACCATGACCATTCCCCTCACCCTCGTCTCGTTCACCTTGGCGATGGTGCTGGCGGTGGCCGTGGCGCTGGTGCAGTACGCCAAAGTGCCGGTGCTGAGCCAGCTGGCCCGGTTCTACATCTGGGTCATCCGCGGCACGCCGCTGCTGGTGCAGCTTTTCATCATCTTTTACGGCCTGCCCAGTGCGGGCATCATGCTGGACGCTTTCCCGGCGGCAGTCATCGCCTTCGCCTTCAACGAGGGTGCATACTGCGCCGAGACCATGCGCGGCGCACTCGAGAGCGTGCCGCAGGGCCAGCTGGAAGCCGGCTACTGCGTCGGCATGAGCTGGTGGCAGATCATGCGCCGCATCGTGCTGCCGCAGGCCCTGCGCACCGCCGTGCCTGCCCTCTCCAACTCCCTCATCGGCATGATAAAGGACACTTCTCTGGCCTCCAACATCACGGTAGCGGAGCTGTTCATGGCCGGCCAGCGCGTCGCCGCCCGCACCTACATCTTCCTGCCCATCTACTGTGAGGTGGCCGTGGTGTATCTGCTGTTCTGTACCGTCATCACCAAGCTGCAAGGGCTGCTGGAGCGCCAGCTCAACGCCCACGGCTTCCAGTAAGAAAGGAGTGTGGCTGTTATGGCAATGTTAGAGATACGCGGCGTCCACAAATCCTTCCATACTTACGCAAAGCCCGGCGTCCATCCCGGCATCTTTGGCCGCGCCCCCAAGCCGACCAGCAGCCTGGACGTGCTGCGCGGCGTCGATTTGACGGTGGAAAAGGGTGACGTCGTGGCCATCCTCGGCCCTTCCGGCTCAGGCAAGACCACCCTGCTGCGTTGTCTCAACTTCCTTGAGACGGCGGACGCAGGCCAGCTCACCTTCGACGGTGAGACCTTCGACCTCGCCCACGCCGACCGCGCCAGCATCGCGCGGCTGCGCCGCAAGACGGCTTTCGTCTTCCAGAACTACAACCTCTTCCGCAACAAAACGGCCCTGCAGAACGTCACCGAGGGCCTCATCGTCGCCCGGCGGACGCCCAAAGCGGAGGCCGATGCCGTCGGCATGAAGATGCTGGAAAAAGTCGGCCTCGCCGACCGTGCTGACTACTACCCCCGTCAGCTGTCGGGCGGTCAGCAGCAGCGCGTGGCCATCGCCCGCGCTCTTGCCTCCGGCCCCGAGATCATCTATTTCGACGAACCCACCAGCGCCCTCGATCCGGAATTGACCGGCGAGGTGCTGGCCGTCATGCGGCAGCTGGCACAGGAGGGCATGACCATGCTGGTCGTCACCCATGAGATGGGCTTTGCCCGCAACGTCTCGTCCCGCACCGTCTTCATGGAAAACGGCGTCGTGGTCGAGGAAGCCCCCTCGCAGGAGTTCTTCGCCCATCCCAAAGAGGCAAGGACCCGTGAGTTCCTTCAGAAAATTTCCCATACTGAATAAGAAAGGATCATCCCCTATGAAACGCAGAACCTTTATTTCTCTTATGAGCGTCATGGCTGCTGCCGGTGTTCTCTCGCTGGCCGGCTGCTCTTCCAACACTTCTGCCTCCACTGCTTCCAGCACCGCAGCTTCTGCTTCCGCTGCTGCCGCCAACAAGCTGGAGACCATCCAGTCCAACGGCAAGCTGGTCATCGCGCTGGAAGGCGCATGGCAGCCCTGGAGCTTCCACGATGAGAGCGACACCCTCGTGGGCTACGACGTCGAAGTCTCCCGCGCCATTGCCGAGAAGCTGGGCGTCGAGCCCGAGTACGTCGAGAGCGACTGGGACAGCCTGTTTGCCGGTCTGGACGCTGGCCGCTACGACCTCGTCTGCAACGGCGTCGAAGTCACCGAAGAGCGCGCCAAGACCTACGACTTCACCACTCCCTACGGCTACATCCACACCGCCCTCGCCGTCCGCAAGGATAACGAGGACATCAAGAGCTTCGAGGACCTTGCCGGCAAGACCACGGCCAACAGCCTCGCTTCCACCTACATGGAGCTGGCCGAGAGCTACGGCGCGACCGTGCAGGGCATCGACACGCTGGAAGAGACCATCCAGCTGCTGACCGCTGGCCGCATCGACGCCACCCTGAACGCCAACGTCTCCTTCTACGACTACCTGAACGTCCATCCGGACGCCGACTTCAAGCTGGTCGCCCAGACCGAAGATGCTTCTCACGTTGCGATCCCTATCGTCAAGAGCGAAGACTCTTCCTTCCTCGACGCCCTCAACAGCGCCATCGACGAGCTGCGCGCTGACGGCACCCTCAAGGAGCTGGGCGAAAAATATTTCGGTCAGGATATTTCTTCCGAGAATTAACTTTTTGTTTTGATCGTCAGCAAAGCATCGGAAGTGCATCGTGGTCTATCCCGTAGGCGAAACCGCAAAGCTTCCGGATCTCGTCAAAAATATCCGGGAAGAAGATGTTCCCGAGCGCTTCCGTGTCATCCGTGCCGAACTGCGCGGTGTCCCGGAAAGCAAATAAGAATATCGACGAAGGGGGCAGATGCCATACGGCACCTGCCCCTTTTTTGTTATAAATATCTTCCGGTAATACTCTCCGGGTTTCCCTGGATCTCCTCCGGCGTGCCTGTTGCCACGACGCGGCCGCCGCTCTCGCCGCCGCCCGGCCCCATGTCGATGACATAGTCCGCGTTGCGGATGACGTCGAGGTCGTGTTCGATGACAACGACCGTTGCGCCGTTGTCCAGCAGGGCCTGGAACACCCGCAGCAGCACCTGCACGTCCAGCGGGTGGAGGCCGATGCTGGGCTCATCGAAAACGAACACCGAGTCGGTCTGGGTGCGGCCGATCTCGCTGGCCAGCTTGAGGCGCTGGGCCTCGCCGCCGGAGAGGCTGGGCGTCTCTTCGCCCAACGTCAGGTAGCCCAGACCCAGCTGCTGCAATGTCTGCAGGCGCTGGCTCACTGTCTTCATCCCGCCGCAGAACGCAAGGGCGGAGTTGACGTCCATATCCATCAGTTCCGGCAGGGAGACGGCCTGCTCCGCCTTGTTCATCAGCTTCACGCCGTAAGCCGCCCGCGCGTAGCGGGAACCCCGGCAGTCGGGGCAGACGATGTTCACGTCCGGCAGGAACTGCACGTCCAGGCTCACCTCACCGGTGCCGTCGCAGCCGGGGCAGCGCAGACTGCCCGTGTTGTAGGAAAAATCGCTGGCCTTGAAGCCCTTTTGCCTGGCGTCCGGAGATCTGGCATAGAGCTTCCGCAGCTCGTCGTGGACGCCCGCGTAGGTCGCCACGGTAGAGCGCACATTGATGCCGATGGGCGTCGCGTCGATGAGCTTGACGTGCGCGATGCCCTCGGCGCGGATCTCCCGGATATGTGCCGGGAGGGCGCTGCCGTTTATCTTTGCTTCCAGCGCCGGTACGAGGCTTTCCAGCACCATCGTCGTTTTTCCGGAGCCGGACACGCCCGTTACCACGGTGAGCCGCCCCTTGGGAATGTCCAGCTCCAAAGGCTTGACCGTGTGGATGCTGCCGGTGGAGAGATGGACAGCCCCCTCTGCGAACATCTCCCCTGTCCCGGCACACCGGCGCAATTTCGTCTCAGCTTTTCCGGAGAGGAACGGCCCGATCTGGGACTCCGGCTTTGCCTCCAGATCAGCTATCGTCCCTTCGGCAATGACATGTCCACCCTTAGCTCCCGCTTCCGGCCCCATCTCGATCACCCAGTCGGCCTCTTTCAGGATCTGGGTGTCGTGGTCCACCAGAATGACCGAGTTGCCGTCGGCCACGAGGTCGTGCATCACACCGGTCAGACCCACGATGTTCGACGGATGCAGGCCGATGGACGGCTCATCCAGCACATAGAGCACGCCGGTGGTGCGGTTGCGGACGGCCCGGGCCAGCTGCATCCGCTGGCGCTCACCGGTGGAAAGGGTCGAGGCCGAGCGGTCAAGCGTCAGATAGCCCAGACCTAAGTCCATCAGCCGCTTGGCGGTACTTTCGAATGCCTCGCAGATGCTCTCCGCCATCGGGCGCATCTCTTCCGGCAGGCTGCCCGGCACGCCCTTCACCCACTCCACGAGGGCTTCCAGCGTCATCTGGCAGGCTTCGTCCAACGAGATGCCCCGCAGCTTCGGCGCACGCGCCGCCGCTGAGAGCCGCGAGCCGTGACACTCGGGGCAGACATCTTCCCGCAGGAACTTTTCCACCCGCTTCATGCCCTTGTCATCCTTGACCTTTGCAAGAGCATTTTCTACGGTGTAGACGGCATTGTAATAGGTAAAGTCCAGCTCGCCGGCCTGATTCGAGTTTCTGGCGTGGTAGAAGATATGCTTTTTCTCTGCCGGACCGTGGTAGACGATGTCCTTTTCCTGTTCGGTCAGGTCGCGGAACGGCACATCCGTCCTCACGCCCATCTCCCGGCAGACGTCTGTCATCAGCGACCACATCAGGCTGTTCCACGGGGCCACTGCGCCGCCGTCGATGGTCAGCGAGTCGTCCGGCACCAGCGACGCCATGTCCACCGTCCGGACGCTGCCTGTGCCGCCGCACTTCTGGCAGGCACCTTGAGAGTTGAAAGCCAGCTCCTCCGCCGACGGCGCATAGAAATGCGCACCGCACTCCGGGCAGACCAGCTCCTTGCCCGCCGCGACAGCCAGCGTCGGCGGGATGTAATGCCCGTTCGGGCAGCGGTGGCTTGCGAGGCGGGAGTACATGAGCCGCAGGCTGTTCAAAAGCTCCGTGCCTGTGCCGAAGGTGCTGCGGATGCCCGGTACGCCCGGCCTCTGGTGCAGCGCCAGCGCCGCCGGGACATACAGCACCTCTTCCACCGAGGCTTTCGAAGCCTGGGTCATCCGGCGGCGGGTGTAGGTGGACAGCGCCTCCAGATACCGGCGGGAGCCTTCGGCATACAGCACCCCCAGCGCCAGCGAGGATTTACCCGACCCCGACACGCCCGCAATGCCCACGATCTTGTTCAGCGGGATGTCCACGTCGATGTTTTTCAGGTTGTGTACCTTTGCCCCGCGCACGAGCATTTTGTCTATCATTCTGTTTTTCCTTCCCCTTGGCCTTTTTGCGCCAGATGAATTCGATGAGGCCCGGGCCTCTGTAGGCCGCAGCTTTCCGGTATGAGACAACGACAAATCATTTTATTGGGATATGAAAGAGACGCCCTCCGCCTGCTTCGGCGCTGCCGGATGGCCCGGCTCCGCTTTTGTCAGCATCTGCTGGAACTTCCGGGCCGCCGTGTTCAGCGGACGGTGATGGTCGTAGATGAGGCAGATAGAGCGGGAGGGAATGATCTCCTGCAGATGCAGCTCGACAATCTCGCCGCGGGCCAGAAGCTCTTTTGCCATTGGTTCCGGCACGAAGGCAAGGCCCAGCTCACTTTTCACCAGCGTGAGCATCTGGTCGGTGGTGGCGGCCTCGGTGTCGGGCCGGAGCACGGCGTCGTGGTCGAGGAAGAACTGCCGGTAGAAGTTCCGGGTCATGCTCTCATCGCTGAGAGAGATGAGCGGATAGCCGCTCAGTTCCTTCAGTGTCAGGCGCCGGCTGGCCAGTGCAGTGAAGGTCTTTCCGCCCACCAGCACCTCATAAAACGGTCTCAGTTCCACCATCTTCAGGCCCTGTTCCACCTCTGCCGGGGTGGAGATGACAGCAAAATCCACTTCTCCGTTCTTCACAGCCTGCACCGCCTGGGGCGTAGAGTGGTTCGAGATGCGCAGCCGGATGCCGGGATACTCGGTGTGGAACGTCCGCAGCTTTTCGGCCAGATAGATGTTCAGCGCCGTCTCCGTCGCGCTGATGCTGATGGAGCCGTGCTCGAGGGTGGCGCTGGCGCTCAGTTCTTCCTCCGCGTCCTGTATCTGCACTGCCGCCGAGGCGATGCGGGAGTAGAGCATCTCGCCCTCCGGCGTCAGGGTGACGCCCCGGTTGGAGCGGGTAAAGAGCACACAGTTCAGCTGGCTTTCCAGCCGGTTCATCGAGTGGGTGATGTTGGGCTGGTTGTTGCCCAGCACCCGCGCCGCTTTCGTAAAGTTCTGATACTTCGCCACATAATAGAAAATTTTGTAGTATTCCCAATCGACGTACATGGGAGCCTCCCCTCTTTCATACCAGAATCACATTTTTACTTCTCCCCCACCAGCGCCACGGCAGCATCATTGACATTCGTGCCAGTAGCGCCGGTGATGATCAGGCCGTCCACCGCTTTCAGTGCATGGTAGGCGTCGTTGTTCTGCAGGGTGTCGAACACATTCCAGCCCTTGGCGGTCAGTGCGGAAAGGGTGTCACCATCCACATAGCCGCCGGCAGCATCGGTGGGGCCGTCAGTGCCGTCACTGCCCACCGAGAACACTGCTGCATCCAGCCCGGCCAGCGCCGGAGCCGTTGCAAGGGCAAGCTCCTGATTCCGTCCGCCGAGGCCCTTGCCCGTCAGGTGGACGACCGTCTCGCCGCCTGCGATGTAGGCCAGCTTTTTTCCCTGCCCCGCGTGGGTCCGGACGATGGAGCCAAGGAAGCTGCCCGCCTCCCGGGCTTCACAGCAGAGCTGGTCGGTCAGCAGGACGGGCTCATAGCCAAGCTCCCGGCAGGCGGCAGCGGCGGCGGTGCAAAGCTCCCGCACACTGCCGGTGATCCGGGTCGTCACATTGTCCAGCCTCTTGGGCGTTTCCTGCGCCAGAAGAGCTTTTGCCTGTTCCGAGAGCTTCAGGTGATACTTCTCCGCAATGGCAAGCGCCTGTGCGCAGGTAGAGGTGTCCGGCACCGCCGGGCCGCTGGCGATCATATCCAGCGGGTCGCCCAGAATATCGCTCAGCACGATGCTGAACACCTGAGCCGGGGCGCATGCCTGCGCGAACCGCCCGCCCTTGACGCCCGAAAGCCGTTTGCGGACGGTGTTCATCTCCACGATGTCGGCACCGCTGGCAAGAAGCTGGCCGGTGATGTCCTGCAATTCTGCACCGGGAAGCAGCGGCTTTTCAAACAATGCACTTCCTCCGCCGGAGAGCAGAAACAGCACGGTATCCTCCGCTGTCAGCCCCTGCACCAGCTCCAATGCCTTCTCAGTGGCCGCAAAGCTGTTCTCGTCCGGCACCGGATGGCCCGCTTCATAACAATTTACTCCCAGAATTTCGCCCTTGACATGCTCGTATTTGGTCACGACCACGCCGCCGTCCACACGGCCCAGCGCTTCCACCGCCGCGTGTGCCATCTGCCATGCGGCCTTGCCCGCTGCGACCAGCAGCACCCTGCCGCCCTTGGGCGCAAAGGCTTTCAATGCGCGGCGGACAGCTTCGTCCGGCAGGACGGCGTTCAGGCTGGATGCGATGATGGCATCGGCATCCTTTCGCAGAGTCAGATTCATGAAACCGACCTCCTTGTGGGGTATGATCTACAGCAGACCGGCTTCGGGCATGGTTTTTTACAAAGCCCCGCCTGGCCGGGCCGTCCGGAATCATTATACAATAAGACCGGCGTTTCGGGAATACTTTCGGCAATGGTTTTGAAATTGCTGTACAGCTCGATATCACGGACTGCACCTTTCTTAGTTGGGTCTTGTATCTGATTTTTATACTCGCTCTCTACGAAATACCAGGATCTTGTTTACAAACATCCCCCATGCAGCCGCCGGATCACCTTAAATGCGACCTCATGTTCTGTGGTATCGCAGTAAACCGACCCGGCTGAGATACCGCAGCACGGCAGCCACCATGGCACAGGCCTTTTCTCCCTCACCAAAACGAAATCCTCTGATTTTGAACTTCTGGCGGTAGGGCGTTTCCAATTCATAAAGCGTTTCTTCTCTTATTTCTGGAATCCTCCTGTTAGGATGCGGGCCAGCAGACTGCCCGGATAGACCACGGGATATTCCCGCAGGGTAAAAAGCTGACCGTCTGCCGGAGCCATCAAAGTCTGCCGTGCTTTCTTATGATAAGGTCCCGGACGTTTTTTGTTGCAATAGAGGTGTTCCTTTCCTGGCAAGTATGGTATACTTATCTTGACCAATAAGACCCAATTTGGAGGCAGCATCAGAAATGACAGAACGAGAGAAAATGATAAATGGCGCGCTATACGATCCATCCGATCCGGAACTGGAGCAATTACGCCTGAATGCACGCAAATTGGCAAGAAAGTACAACCGGACGGATGAGGACCAACCGGAAGAACAAGCCGAAATTCTGCGAAAATTATTACCTGCAACAAAGCAGTTTCCGTATTTGCAGGCACCGGTCTACTTTGATTACGGCTGCAATACGTACTTTGGAAAGTACAGCTCTGCCAACTTTAATTTCACCTGCTTAGATGTATGTGAAGTCCATATCGGAGACAATGTGATGATCGGGCCAAATGTCACATTGGCAACTCCCATGCATCCGCTTTTGCCGGAAGAACGGAATATCCAAAAGCGAGAAGATGGAAGCATTTATAATCTGGAATATGCCAAACCCATCACCATAAAGGATAATTGCTGGTTGGCATCCAACGTAGTGGTTTGTGGCGGCGTTACCATTGGAGAAGGCTGTGTGATCGGAGCAGGAAGTGTTGTGACAAGAGACATCCCACCCTATAGTCTGGCTGCCGGAAATCCCTGCCGGGTCATCCGCCGGATAACCGAGAAAGATCGTATGGAAACTGCAGCTTGCCGGGAATAAGACAAACGATCCCCCAGGAAAACGCTCCGGCTGCAAAGTAGAGCGCATAGAACCAATACAAAAACACAGCCCCACTTTGGCGAAGAAGAAACCAAAGCGGGGCTGTATTCAATGAAGGAGAAATGAAGGGAATATCTGATTACAGGTCCAGTTCAAACTGTTCTGCCGTAACAGTTGCTTTGCCATCGGCAGCAAAGGTGATGCCATCGGCAGACTGCGGCGTGTAGATCCATGCGGTCATGGTCTGCTCACCATCGTTGACAAAGACCTCCACGCTGTTTTTGTCCAGCAGGATACGGAGCTTGAGCGCACCGTTCTGGCTGCGCACCTTGCAGCTGCGGGTATGCACGATGTCGGCACGGGAACCGGCATAGCTGCGGTCCAGCGTCAGCTGCGAGGTGTAGGGGTCGTAGGTCAGGCTGGTGTGATGGTCTGCATCGGCGGCCAGCTTCAGGGTGAAGGAGCGGTATTCGCCGGGCTGCACCGTGACGGTCAGATCCGCCACACGGCCCTTGATGCCTTCCAGAGAAGTTTCGTTTTGTACCGTCACATTTTCGTGGAAGGTGCGCTTGCCGTGGACGGCATCCAGCTCCCGCACCGGGGTCTGAAGAATGCGCCCGTCCTTGATGTGCAGTTCGCGGGGGCAGATGGTCTGCCCGAACCACTTGCAGCCCTGAGGCTTATCCTCGGTGTCCGACCAGGTCTGCAGCCATGCGGTCATGAGCCGGCGGCCATCCGGGGCAAGGGTGGTCTGGGTGGCGTAGAAGTCGATGCCGCTGTCCATCTGCTGCACGTTTTCCCTGGTGAAGGTGTGGGTGGCTTCGTCGTAGCTGCCGATGAAGGCGATCACGTTGTGACCGTTGTGGAACTCTCCCTTGGGCAGCATCTCCATGGGGCCGAGCATCAGGACCTGTTTGCCGTCCAGTGGGAAGAAGTCCGGGCACTCCCACATTTTGCCGTACTGATTGTTGCAGCGTTCCAGCACCGTGACAAAGTGCCAGTCGAAGCCGTCCTTGCTCTGGAACAGTACCGCTGCGCCGCTGCCATCCTCGGCAAGGCAGACGGTGACGGCAGAGTAGGTGCCATCGGCCTCACGCCAGATCTTGGGGTCCCGGAAGTCGAACTTGCTGAAACCTTCCGGCAGGTCTTTCTGGGTCAGCACCGGGTTGCAGGCAGGCTTTTCGTAGTCGAGACCGTCACCGATGGCAATGCTCTGGGTCTGGATGTCCCGCATCTCCCCATTGGGCTGCTTTTCTGCCACCACACTGGTGTACATCAGCAGCTGCCTGCCGTCATCCATCTGGGTGGCAGAGCCGGAGAAACAGCCGGGGCCGTTGTCCGCCGGGGAATCCGGTGCAAGCGCACAGGGCAGATACTCCCAGTGCAGCAGGTCGGTGCTGACGGCGTGACCCCAGTGCATGGGCGCCCACCGCACATCGTAGGGGTTATACTGATAGAACTGGTGATACTTCCCTTTATAATAAGAGAAGCCGTTGGGGTCATTCAGCCAGCCCACATAGGGGGTCATGTGGTAAGCAGGGCGTTCCGCCGGGGAGATCGCTGCGCCGTGCTCGGCCTCGTAGGCGCGGGCTTTTTGTAAAGTCAAATCGTTCATTGAATCCTCCAAAGGAAAGAATTCTTATGCGTAGTAAGCATCCAGATATTTCTGCATAATGCCCAGATAGTCGGACAGGCCGTAGGCTTCCAGCTTGCTCAGATATTCGTTCCACTCTGCATCCGTAGTGCCGTTCATGATCCAGTTGGCCTTCTGCGTATTCATGTAGGTCTGCAGATCTGCCTGCAGGTTAGAGACCTGCTCGGTGTCCTCGTTGCTCATAAAGACATTGGGATAGACATAATCGTTGTTCATATCCGGGGTGTAGATCTCCTTGATCCAGTCCAGACGATACTGTGCATCGTCCGGGCAGGTAACGTATACACCATAGTAATCATCCAGAACCGCCAGAGGACCACTGACACACTGCGCTTCACGGACTTCCACGGGAGAAGCATCGCCCAGAGGAGCGTGCTTCAGCATGGGCTCGCCCTTATCGTTAGTGGACAGTTCAAAAATGTTAAAGCCTTCCGCATCGCCGTAAGTACCCCAGTTGTTCTGCGGAGACTGGAGGGGTGCGTACATCTGATCCAGCCATGCACAAACCAGCGCAGGATTAGCCGCCTTTGCGGTGACAACGCACCTGCCGCGGGCAAAGCCGCTGGTGAAAGAGCCGTTCTGCGGAGTGATATTGCGGGTATCGGCGGTCAGGGCGGGCAGCGGCTCCCAGTCGGTCAGGTTGTCGATGTTGGCAATATCCCAGCTGAAGCAGACACCATAGCGGCCAGCCTTGCCCTTGGAAACATAGGTGGACCACTCCTGCGTGAAGCACTCCGGGTCGATGAGCTTCTCGGCATACAGCTTGTGCAGCCAGTCCAGGCCATCGCGGTAGCCCTGCTGGGTGGCGGCACAGATGACTTTCCGGTCGTTGGTAACGGCAATATGGCGGTCCTTGTCTGCGTCGCCGTAGCCTTCGCCAAAGCCATTGATGAGGATGCTGGGGTCCTGATCGCCGTTGTTGACGATGCAGGACATGGGGATGATGTCGCCGTCAATGCCATACTCTGCCTTGAGAGAAGCGGCGTTATCACGGAATGCCATCAGCACCTGCTCAAACTCGTCCACCGTGGTGGGCATCGACAGACCGAGGAAATTCAGCCACTTGGTATTGATGAAGCTCATGTTGCCAATGGTCTGGATGGCGGTCTTTTCTGCGCCGAGCTGCTCGATCCAGGGCAGTGCCCAGATGTGGCCATCGCTGTCGGTGCACATGGTGCGGTACTCCGGGTACTGCTCAAAGACCTTCTGGAGATAAGGCATATTGTTGTCAATGTAGTCTTCCAGATTGAGGATGACACCCTGATCTGCGTAGCGCAGCAGATTGCTGTCGGTAAAATCAGCAGTAAAAACAAAATCCGTCAGGGTGTTGGGGTTGGACATATTCAGGGTGATCTTATCGCTCCACTGGTCGGACTGGATGGCGGTCCAGTCGATATGCACATTGGTCTGCTCTTCCAGACGCTTGAAGATGGTGCGGTTGTTCGGCTCGGGTTCGCTGCCCACAGGGAAGCTGGTCATACCGGTAAAGGTGACCTTTTCGGACAGCGGAAATGTAACGGCACCAGTCACATCCACAGCTGCGGCAGCAGAATTGCTGCCGCCGGTGGATTTGCCGCCGCCACAGGCAGACAGAGCAGCGGCAGAGCCCGCCAGAGCGCAGACCTTGAGGAAGTTGCGGCGAGAGATCAGCTTTTTCATGGTATTTTCTCCTTTTTTATGTTTCTTTTTTCGTGTAACAGATGAGCGTACCGGCTCATAAAATTCTGGAATATCCTCAGCCTTTAATGGAACCAGCCATGATGCCGGCATCAAAATACTTCTGGAAGAAGGGATACATCACCAGCAGCGGCAGACTGGAAATAATAATGGTTGCATATTTGAGCAGCTCTGCCATCTTCGCACGTTCGGCAGTACTCTGGATATCTGCGATCATGCCGGATTCCGGCTGGCTCTGGATCAGGATGGAACGCAGCACCAGCTGCAGCGGCTGCTTCGATGCGCTGTTCAGGTAGATCATGGCGTCAAAGTAGCTGTTCCACATTGCCACGAACTGCCACAGAGCCAGAACTGCCACCACCGGCATACAGACGGGCAGCAGGATCTTGAAGAAGTAAAGCATCTCGCTGGCTCCATCCACATCCGCAGCTTCGCGCAGCTCACGCGGGATGCCTTGATAATAGGTACGGGCAATGATCATGTTCCACACGCTGAATGCTCCCGGCAGAATGACCGCCCACATGGAATCCAGCAGACCCAGATTGTTGATGAGCAGGTAGGTGGGGATCAGACCGCCGCTGAAAAACATCGTGATCACAAACAAGGTGTTGAAGATCTTTTTGCCTTTGAAGTCCGGCAGCGACATGGGATAAGCGGCAAGCATCGTCACAGCTACCGAGACGATGGTGAAGATGATCGAGTAAAGTACTGCGTTCTTGAAGCCGACCCAGATCTGCTTGTCCGAAACGACACGCTGGTAAGCATCCAGACTCCACTTGCTGAAATCAAAGGAGATGCCCTTGTTTTGCAGAGTGACCGGGTCCATAAAGGACGCGATGACGATGTAGATCATCGGAACGATGATCGCCAGCAGGAACAAGCCCAGAAGTGCGTAGCCGCAGTACAGGATGATCTTATCTTGTCTGGTGTAGAGGGCCATTTTTGATTTTTTCTGTTTTGCCATGGTAAACCCCTCCTTACAAGCCCTTGCCATCGTTCATTTTGGCAACGACCTTGTTCACTGCGATCAGCAGGATGACGTTGACAATGGTGTTGAATAGACCGACTGCCGTGGAAAAGCTGTAATCGCCGTCCAACAGGCCCTTTTTATAAACGTACGTTGCAATGATCTCGGCAGTGTTCAGGTTCAGGTCAGTTTGCAGGGCATAGGCCTTTTCAAAACCGATGCTCATGATGTTGCCTGCCTGCAGGATGAACTGAATAACGACCATATCCTTAATGGCGGGCCACTCCACTGTCATGATCTGCTGGATCAGGTTTGCGCCGTCGATCATCGCAGCTTCCTTCAGATCTTTGCTGGCGTTAGAAAGGGATGCGGTGTACATGATGGATGCCCAGCCGGCACCCTGCCAGATGCCGCTGATGATGTAGATGGGGCGGAACGCTTCCGGCAGCGTCATGAAGTTGATGCTGGTGTGAAGCAGGCCGTTCACCGGGCCGGTGACACTCAGCAGCACCCGGACGATACCGCACAGCACGATGACCGAGATGAAGTTGGGCATATACAGCACCAGCTGCACCTTCTGCTTGATCTTCTTGCTCTCGATACGGTTGAGCAGGAATGCCAGCAGGATGGGGATTGGGAAGCCCCACAGCAGACCGTAGACGCTCAGCTTCAGGGTGTTGATCAGATAACGCTGGAAGTCCGGCGAGGACATGAAGCGGGTAAAGTTTTTGACGCCTACCCACTCGCTGCCCCAGATGCCCTTGAAGGGATTGTACTTCTGGAACGCGATCAGCACACCGCCCATGGGAGCGTACTTGAACACCAGCGTCAGCACCACGGCAGGCAGCAGGAACAACAGGTAAAGCTGCCAATGCCGTTTGATGTAGACCCATGTGTTGTGCAGCTTGCGTTCTGCTGTCAGCACAGCCGTTTCCGGCGAGGCCATCTTTGCTTTCATGAATCATTCTCCTCCTTTTTGATTTGCTTGCCGCTTGGTTTGTGTTTTACATTTGCACCTTTGAACTTTACGTTTTTCACTTTGATTGTGCAAATGTAAAACTCTGTAATTCATTTATACCACTCAGGCAAGCGAATGTCAACGATAATTCATGGTATATATCAATAAATACTGTGGATTTGTACAGGTGCACAAATTCGAAAGTGCGCAAATATGCAAAATGATGATTTGCATTTTTGCATTTGACTAATTTGTGCATTTGCACTATACTGGAGTCACAAAGAATAAGATCCGTCACCAGACTTTATCTATAAAAGAAAGAACATCCGCTCCTGTATTATAAAGAAAGAGGATGACTTATGGCAACCAAGGTCACCATTCAGGATATTGCAAGCGAACTGCAGCTTTCCCGCAACACAGTTTCAAAGGCCATCAACAACACCGGTGTGCTGGCAGATGCCACACGGGAGAAGATCCTGCGCAAAGCCGCCGAAATGGGCTATAAGCAGTTTGCCTATCTGCCGCTGTTTCAGGAAAGCGCTGCAAAAACAGCAGGGCCTTCCATTCTGCCGAGTGATAAACGGGAGATCGCCATGCTGACGACCCAGTTTCTGAGCAACTCTCACTTTTCCTCCATGATGCTGGATCGTTTCCAGTCGGAAATCGACCATCTGCACAGCTTCATGACCATTCATCGCATTTCTCCCATAGAGATGAAAGAGAAAAAACTTCCATCTTCTCTCAACATCCAGCACACAGCCGGCATCATCTGTTTTGAAGTATTCGACTATGACTACGCACAGATGCTGTGCGATCTGGATGTTCCGCTGCTGTTTGTAGACACCCCTGTGATGGATATGCGTCCTCCTCTTAAAGCCGACCGCCTTTATATGGAAAACCGCACTGAGATCCAGAATGCAGTGGCCCACATGGTCCAGCGCGGCAAAAAACGCATCAGCTTTGCGGGGGATAAAAACCACTGTCAGTCCTTCTTTGAGCGCTATATGGCTTATAAGGATGCAATGGAGTACCTTGGTCTGACAGAAGGCCTGAGCACCTGTGCGATGCCATCTGGACAGCAGAACTATCCGGCATCCCTGTACGAAATCATCCGTCGGTTCAAAACGATGCCGGATGCCTTTGTCTGCGCCAATGACTTTGTTGCCATGGATCTGGTCAAGGCATTGAATGAGCTGGGGTATTCGGTTCCCGATGATATCTGGGTCTGCGGCTTCGATGACAGTCAGGAGGCTTCCTACTTTGTCCCCCGTCTGACTTCGATCCATATCCATGGACAGATCATGGGCTACACCGCTGCCAATCTGCTTATGACCCGCATCGAAGAGCCCTCGCTGAACTATCGCACCGTCTATACGGAAACCAACCTGATCCTGCGCGAATCCACAGGAGATTGAGCGAAAGGAGAACCACCATGCGTGATCTGTGCAATACGGACAAGCCGCTGTTTGCTGTGCTGACGAAATTGACTTACAGTGCTTACCTGAACATCTTATGGCTCGTGTGCAGCCTGCCCATCGTTACCATAGGGGCTTCTACGACCGCCTTGTTCTACGTCACGCTCAAAATGGCGGAAGACCGGGACGATGGTCTGACCCGGATGTTTTTTAAGGCGTTCCGGGAAAATTTTAAGCCTGCCACAAAACTCTGGCTTATCCTGCTGGCAGTCGGCAGTTTCCTGGCTGCGGATGGCTTTGTGCTGCGCCGAATGTGGAGCGAAAACATTTTCTGGACGCTGCTCACGGCAGTGCTTATTGGTGCGGCAGTTCTGTACGGCATTGTTCTGCTGTATGCTTTTCCTCTGCTGGCACGGTTTGAAAACACCACCTTCGGCATCCTGAAAACAGCGTTTCTCGTGGGTGTCCGGTATCTGTTTTGCACCCTGCTGATGGCGGCGGTCTATGGCATCATGGGGTACGTCATCGTGTTTGTGTTCACGCCTGCATTCCTGCTGGGCATGGGCCTGTGCGCCATGCTCTGCTCCTTTCTGATGCTTCGGATCCTCTATCTGATCGGTGGAGACCCTGATGCAGTATACGAGGAACACGACCATGACAAAAACTGACCGGGATACGCTCCGCTCCCTCCATGGGCGCAAAAAGTGGGAGCACATCTGGGCATATTACAAGCTGCCCATTGCGATCATGCTCATCCTCGTCTATATCCTTGGCTATGCAGCCTACCGCCATGTGACGAAAAAAGAGGATGTGCTTTACCTTGGTCTGGTAAATATCACTGCCGGGTCTGATCTGACGGAACAGCTTACCACCGGCTTTGCCGAGGCGCAGGGTCTGACCAAAAAGCAACAGGTCGATCTGCTGTCCGGCTTGCTGCTCAGCGAGAGCGAACGCGCAGAGGAGCAGTATGTATATGCTTCGGAGATGAAGCTGCTGGGCGCAGTCAGTGCCCAGCGGTTAGATGTTGTTCTGATGGACGAATATGCACGGGATCGACTGTTGGCAGATGATTATTTTCTCGATCTGCGGACACTGGATGCGTCTTTCCATGCACTGTCGGGTTTGAACGCCGGTGGGACCGTGCTGGATATTTCGGACACGCCGTTTGTCAGGCAGGCAGGTTTTTCTGGCAGGGTCTATCTTGGGGTAGTGCAGAATGCACCGCACCCGGAGCGTGCAGCTGCTTACATTCATTATCTGTTCCAGCGGTGATCGTTGGGTTTCACATCAAGAATAAGGAGAAGTATCATGGACATTGTAACGATTGGTGAAGTTTTGATCGACCTGACCCAGACCGGCAAGGATGAGCGCGGCATCCCTCAGTTTGCCGCAAATCCCGGCGGTGCACCGGCAAATCTGGCTGTGGCTGCTTCCAGACTGGGCGCACAGACCGCCTTTATCGGCAAGGTGGGTGCGGATGCTTTTGGCCGCTACCTGAAAGAGGTTCTGGCAGAAAACAAGGTGGATGTTTCCGGCATGGCGGTGGATGCAGACCACCCCACCACCATGGCTGTGGTCTCGGTGGATGCCACCGGCGAGCGGGATTTCAGCTTCTACCGCAGCGCCAACGCCGATGTGATGCTGAGCAAAGAGGACATTTCGGAGGGCGCTCTGAAAGCTGCCAAAATCGTCCACTTCGGTTCTGTCAGTCTCACCGCTGACCCCTCCCGCACCGCTACGCTGGATGCCGCCGCCCGTGCCAAAAAGTTGGGTGCTACCATCACCTACGACCCCAACTACCGTGCAAACCTCTGGAAGAACAAAGAGGAAGCCATTGCCCAGATGAAAGCACCCCTGCCGCTGGTAGATATTCTGAAAGTTTCCGATGAAGAGCTGCCTCTGCTCACCGGCACCACCGACTGTGCAGAGGGCACAGCCCAGCTGGCGCAGAACGGCATCCGGCTGATTTTCGTCACCTTGGGTGCAAACGGTGTATTCTACCGCTTTGGAGATAAAACCGGTCATGTGGCTGGTGTTCCCTGCAAGGTGGGCGACACCAACGGCGCAGGCGACACCTTCTTTGGAGCAGCTCTGTCCAAGCTCTGCAAAGAGGATCTGAACAACCTCACCGTGGACAAACTGGAAGGCATTCTGGCTTTTGCCAACAAAGCTGCCAGCATCACCACCAGCCGCCACGGTGCTATCCCCGCCATGCCCACCCTTGCGGAAGTGGAGGGCTGAACCATGGCAGCAAAACAGGAATTTGAGTCCCGGTTTGCCAAGCACAAGGACGAACTGGAATGGCTGTTCATGGAACTGTACCACAACCGGGAAGGGCTGGAGGTTCTGGAGCGGGAGATGGCAGAAGCCTACAACGCCCGCAGCGCCGAGCTGAAAGCACTGGACAAGGCACGCTCTGCCGACCCGGACTGGTACAAGCGTGGCAATATGTTCGGCATGACCATGTACACCGACCTCTTTGCCGGAAACCTGAAAGAGCTGGCAAAGAAGCTGCCCTACCTCAAGGAGCAGAAGCTGACCTATCTGCACCTGATGCCCCTGCTGCAGATGCCCCATCCTCACAACGATGGCGGCTATGCGGTGGAGGATTTTGACACCGTAGACCCTGCCCTTGGCACCAACAAGGATCTGGAAAACCTGACCCTGGAACTGCGCAAGGCAGGCATCAGCCTGTGTCTGGATTTTGTCATGAACCACACCGCCAGCACCCACCGCTGGGCCATGGCGGCAAAAGCTGGCGACCCGTGGTTTCAGGCCTATTACCACCTCTACGAGGACCGCGCCATCCCCGACCAGTACGAGCAGACCGTGCCGCAGGTGTTCCCCAACACCGCGCCCGGCAACTTTACATGGTGTGAGGAGATGCACAAATGGGTGCTGACCACCTTCCACGACTACCAGTGGGACCTGAACTATGCAAACCCGGCGGTGTTCGTGGACATGACCAGGAGCATCCTGCACCTCGCCAACCTCGGCGTAGAGGTATTCCGCATTGACGCCGTGCCCTACATCTGGAAACAGCTGGGCACCACCTGCCGCAACCTGCCGCAGGTGCACACCATTGTGCGGATGCTCCGGATAGTGCTGGAATGTGTCTGCCCGGCGGTCATCCTCAAGGGCGAGGTGGTCATGGCTCCCAAGGAGCTTGCCGCCTACTTCGGTACCCCGGAAAAGCCGGAATGCCACATGCTCTACAACGTGTCCACCATGGTCAACCTGTGGGGTGCCCTTGCCAGCCGGGACACCCGGCTGCTGAAAGCGCAGCTGGATGCCCTCCACGCTCTGCCGGACAACTGCTGGTTCGTGAACTATCTGCGCTGCCACGATGACATTGGCTGGGGTCTGGATGAGGCGGTGGAAAACCGGCTGGGCATCGACCCGCAGAAACATAAAGAATATCTCTACCACTTCTACGAGGGCAACTTCCCCGGCAGCTGGGCAAAGGGCGAGCTGTACAACTACGACCCTGCCACCGGCGACGCCCGCAGCTGCGGCACCACCGCCAGCCTGTGCGGCGTGGAACAGGCCCTGGAAAAGAACGACAAGATCGCACTGGACTATGCGGTGAAGCGTGATCTTCTGCTGCACACTGCTATGGCCTTTTTGCAGGGCTTCCCCATGCTGAACTGTGGCGATGAGATTGCCCAGCTCAACGGCTGGGACTACAAAAACGACCCCGACCGTGTGGAGGACAGCCGCAACCTGCACCGCACAAAATTCAACTGGGAGGACGCCAAACAGCGCACCCGGAAGGGCACGCTGCAAAACGCCTTGTGGCAGGGCATGGAGCAGCTGCGCCAAATGCGTGCAGACCCCTGCTTTGCCCCGGATGCGTGGGTGACCACATGGGACAGCCACAACCCCGGTGTACTGGCGCTGGTACGCAAGCGCGGTGAGGAAACGCTGGTGGGACTGTTCAACTTTACCGAGTACCCGGCAGGAGCCGGTCTGGACGCTCTGGGCGGCAAGTATCACACCGCAGATGGAGCTTCCGTCTGGCTGGCGGATGTGGAGCTGGAACCCTATCAGGCACTGCTGGTAAAAAATAAATAAGTAAAACGAGAACCACCCCGGCAGCTTTGATATGCTACCCCTGGAGTAGACCGAGTAAAAACAAAACTCTGAATACTCTGGGGGTATTTTCATGTCAAAGACGGCGAAGATGCCCTGAAAGACCGGCGAGGACGGCACAAGAAGGATTATAAACCGCAGACGGAAGAAGAACGGTCACGGATCTGCTGCCTGCAATACGCAGGCACAATACCCCGGTTCCGGCTGGCAGCAATGGATCGTAAGGTATTCGTCCACCTCAGGGCTGTAATCGTGAAGGATGTGCTTTGTTCCGTTCAACGCCGCATCTTTAATGTCGAAAGTGCAGAAGTCGTTGACTTTCAGGCATTTCCTGTGTATTCTGTAACATAGAAGGTCAAATGGTTTTTCACAAGATGCATAAAGCACATCCTCTTCCTGCGTATCTATAAGCCCGACTGGAATGCCCTGAGCGGCTGGCAGCCGCCCACGGTCTATGTAAAATAAACCCAGATATAAAGGAGGCAACCCACCATGAAGATGACCCGCAGAAACTTTCTTTCCACTTCAGCAGTTGCGGCGTTCGCCTGCGGCGCATCCCTGACCGCGCACGCAGCAGGCAGTACCGATGAAAACAGTCTGAACTTTATCACAGATATTTTCAAGGACTCTCCCCAACCGGGCGAGATCGAAGAGGCAACGGCGATCACGGCAGAAAAGAACGCCGAATGGTATGAAAAGCTGGATTTTTCAGACCGGCGGGAGTTTGCCAACGCAGAACGCGGCTGGCTGGACAATGCGGAAGGTAAGGTCATCTACGCCGAGGATGGCAAATTTGCATGGGATCTGCAGAGCTACGGCGATTTGAACCGGGATGCTCCGGACACTGTAAACCCCAGTCTGTGGCGGAATACCCAACTCAACGCCAAAGCCGGTCTGTTTGAAGTATGTGATGGCATCTATCAGGTGCGCGGCTTTGATATGGCCAATGCGACCTTCATCCGCACCAACAACGGCTGGATCATTTTTGATGTCCTGATGTGCAAAGAAAATATGCAGGCAGCAAAAGCGCTGATGGAAAACCGGTTCGGACCGCTGGATGTCAAAGCTGTGCTGTACAGTCATAGCCATGTGGATCACTTTGGCGGCGCAGAGGGTGCGATCGACCGGAACAATGTAGCGGACCCCAGCCTTTCCGTCGACAAACAGCTTGCCTCGGGCAAAACGGTCATCCTTGCACCGAAAGGATTTTTGAAACACGCCATCCGCGAAAACGTCTATGCCGGCATCGCAATGGCCCGGCGTGCGCAGTATCAGTATGGTACGGTGCTGGAAAAAGGGGAGAAAGGAGCACTCTCCATCGGCATCGGCATGGGACAGTCTACCGGTCATGTGAGCCTTATTGCACCGACCTATGAGATTGGGGAAGATGTTCCGAAGCTGACCATCGACGGGCTGGAGATCGAATTCCAGCTGACCCCCGGCACCGAAGCCCCTGCCGAGATGAACGCCTATTTCCCGAAATACCGTGCCCTATGGATGGCGGAAAACTGCACCGGCACGCTGCATAATCTGTACACCCTGCGCGGCGCAGAGGTGCGCGATGCCAACGATTGGGCAAAGTATATCATCGAGGCAGATCAACGCTTCTGCAGCAAGACCGATGTGGTGTTCCAGAGCCACAACTGGCCGCACTGGGGCGAGGAGATCCATGAATATCTGCTGAATACGGCAGCCATCTATAAGTTTATCCACGACCAGACCCTGCATTACATGAACCAGGGCTATACCTCCAACGAGATCGCCGCCATGATCTCGCTGCCGGATGCCCTCGAAAAAGTCTGGTATACCCGCCAGTATTACGGCACGCTGCCGCATAACGCCAAAGCCATCTACCAGAAGTATCTGGGCTGGTACGATGCGAACCCGGTCAACCTGGACCCGCTCCCGCCCAGCGATGCCGCTAAGAAGCTTGTAGAATATCTGGGCAGCACGGAGCTGGTGCTCTGCAAGGCAAAAAAGGACTATGCAAAGGGCGAATATCAGTGGGTGGCACAGATCACCAAGGAACTGGTCTTTGCAGACCCGTCCAACCAGAAGGCACGCAACCTGTGTGCCGATGCGCTGGAGCAGTTGGGTTATCAGGCGGAATCCGGTGCGTGGCGCAACGCCTACCTGATGGGTGCGGCGGAACTGCGGAACGGCAATCTGTCTGGGCGGGCCCGCACGGCGAATGGTCTCACCAACAGTATGCGAGCAATGACGGTTTCCATGCTGTTGGATTATATCGCCATCCTGACGGATGCCAACGCTGCACAAAATGATGACCTGACCTTGAATCTGACCGTAACGGATGAGAATGAACAGTTCTATGTGATCCGTAAGAATGGCGTCCTGCTGTCTTACCCCGGCGAGAACCATCCGGATGCGCAGGCTTCCGTCACCTGCAAGCGTCTGCAGCTCTTTGCATTGATGACAGGTCAGCAGGCCGGGCAGGTACAGATCAGCGGAGATCCCACTGTCCTGAAACGCCTGCTGGCATACGCGTCCAAGTTTGAAAAAACCTTCAATGTCATTGAACCGTAAAAACGATTCGGAATTTCAATTTTTTCAAAAATAGCTCTGGGGCTTTGATATGAAGCTCTGTCAAGAGGGCTGGCACCGTCCAGCCCTCTCTCTTTTTGCAAAAGTTTCCCTCGCTTTTTCTTGCGTCCTGCCGAAAATAGCGTGTTTTCAAAACTTTTTTTGTTGACACCACTCGATTTTTGTGGCAACCTATCCCAACGATTTATAGCAATTCAACTTTTTGGCTGCCATATTGGAAACAAGGCAGCTGACTTCCCCTGCAGCGGCGTGAGCGCCCATCAGCAGCAAGATCTGATACGGCGCAAAGTACACTCCAAAATGCTGGCAGGGAACCAGATACAATACCGTCAGCGCTTTGACCTGTTTGCGCACCACCAGTCGGCTGTCCTTTTATTTCAAACCTCCTGCTGCTTGCATCCTGCGGAAAATGCGATTATAATAAGAACCGTCCAACTCGTTTCGTACAACGTTGTACCACAATCAAAAAGAAGAGGCTCCTTATGCAGGAACAGAACATTGCACAAATGCTTGAAAATCCATTCATGCAGTACAATCACATCGAGATCGTATCGGTAACGTCGGACAGCGCCGTCATGTCGCTGGACATCCGGCGGGACACCACCAACATCTACGGTTATGTGCACGGCGGCGCATTTTTTACCATGGCCGACTGCTGTGCCGGGCTGACTGCCCGCTCTGACGGACGGCAGTATGTCACCCAGAATGCTTCGGTCAATTTCATCCACAACGTCAAAGCCGGTCACCTGACAGCCCGCGGCCGAACGGTCAGCCGCCGCCGACACATCTGTGTGGTGGCTGTGGAGATCACAGATGAGACCGACACCCTGTTATTTTCCAGCACCTTTTCCATGTACTGTATCAGCGCCGAGAGCTGACTGCTCTTTCTCCCCCGCACTGCGCACGTTTTGTGTGCCGGTGCGGGGCTTTTTTATTGTGCAGCGTATTCTGTCAGCGGCCCACAGCTCTCCCTGGGAACATACTCGATCGGCAGCAGCCGGCTTTCCGGAGTGACAATCTGACCGTCCAGCTGCCCCAGCACCAGCTGGATGCACTCCCGCGCCATATCCTCCATGGGCAGATAGACCACGCTCAGGCTCGGGATCGAAAACGCATCGGATTCCTCCGGGCCGTTGCCTACAGCGATCAGCCGGGGCAGCTTCTCGCCGATATATCCGGCCTCACAAAAAGCCCGCAGCGCACCGTGCGCAATGGCCGAGGAACCGCAGAACACTGCGTCCGGCTGCTGCTGCTTCCACTCATGCCTCAGCCGATGCGAAACCGCCTCGTAACCGCCTCGTATGCTGTTTTCACAATACCGGTTGGCCAGGATTGTCAACCCGTGGTGCTCCCCTTCCAGCCGGAACCCATGCATCCGGTTTTCCATCCCCTCAAAGACCGGGCTGCTCGTCAGGACTGCCGCCGTCCTGCACCCCTGATCGGCAAAAGCCCGCGCCGCCAGAGCACCCATCTTCAGATCATCCACATTGACGCTGCAATACCCATTGCAAACACGGTTGTACAGCACCACAGGGATCGGCAGCTGCGTGTCCTCCAAAAACTGCAGATCCGCATAGGACGCATTGCAAATGATGGCCGCATGGCAGTTTGCGCCACTGGTCAGTGCCTCGCTTTCCTTCAGGTGGTCGTTGACATACGGGTAGATGACCAGCCGCACCGGACGTGCCGTTTTTTCGATCTCGGCCCGCAGACCATCCCAGAAGCGGAACATCATGCCGGCCCGGAAATCCTGTGCCCAGAACATGGCCACCACCAGCTCATTGGCACCGCTGCCGCCCCGCAGACTCCGGGCAGCCATATTGGGCTGGTAGCCAAGCCGTGCCGCCGCCGCAAAAATTTTTTCCTGCGTGGCCGTACTGATCTTCCGCTCTGCCGCCTTGCCGCCCAAAACAATACTGACCGTACTGGACGAGATCCCGACCTCCTGCGCGATCTGCTTGATCGTAACCATGCTCTTCCCCACCTTTTTCTGATATCAGATTTATTGTACCCGTTTCCCTGTGTCTTGACAAGCCAAAAAAGCCTCTCTCATCTCAAACCAGCCGTTTTTGTGCACTCTGCATATTTTTCTCTTTTTCTTTTTAGTCATTTCAACAAAGTCGCATTTCTTTTCCTCCAAACTTCGTTTTTTTCTTGACATTAGTAAATCGTTGTACTACACTCAGTACGACGATTGAGTCAAACGTTGTACCGACGTTTGGCGTTGATATCACCTTTCCATCTATAAGGAGGCTATCGAATGAAGAAAGTTGCAATCGGCGGTGGCCAGGGCTTCTGGGGCGACAGCCCGGACGCGGCCATCCACATGATCCGCAATGCCGATATCCAGTATATGGGCTGTGATTATCTGGCAGAGCTGACCCTTTCCATCATGGCAAAGCAGCAGCTCAAGGACCCCACCAAGGGCTTTGCGCCCGACTTTACCACCCGCATCCTGAAGGAGGCCGGCAAGGAAGCCTGGGACAAGCACATCAGGATCTGCACCAACGCAGGCGGCATGAACATCAATGGCTGCGTGGACGGCATCCGCCAGTGGGCAGAAGGCAACAGCATGAGCGGCTATAAGATCGGTTATGTGACCGGCGATAACATCAAGGATAAGATCCCGCAGCTGCTGAAGGATGGCTGGACCTTCCCCAACTTCGACTACGACGGCAATTTCAACGATATTCTGGACAAGATCTACAACTGCAATGTCTACATCGGCCATGAGGGCATTGAGGGATGCCTGGCAGAGGGTGCCGATGTGGTCATCACCGGCCGTGCGGCTGACAGCGCCCTGTTCCTGGCTCCGCTGAAGTACGAGTTTGGCTGGGCTGCTGACGATTGGGACAATCTGGCCCGCGGCATCATGGCAGGCCATCTGCTGGAGTGCGGCGGTCAGGGTGCCGGCGGCAACTATATGTACGACTGGCGCAATGTCCCCCGCATGGACGAACTGGGCTTCCCCATCGCAGAGCTGACCGATGATACCTTTGAGATCACCAAGGCTCCCGACTGCGGCGGCATCATCTGCGAACAGAGCTGCAAGGAGCAGTTCCTGTACGAGGTCCACGATCCTGCCAACTACCTGACCCCGGATGTCAACGTGGATATCAGCCATGCTACCATCACCCAGGTGGGTGACAACCGTGTCCGCATCGGCGGTGTCAAGGGCAAGCCCCGCCCCGACACGCTCAAGCTCTGCGTGGGTTACCACAAGGGCTGGAAGACTGTTTCCATGCTGAGCTTTGCATGGCCTGATGCCTACGAAAAGGCTCAGTACTGCGCCGAGGTCATCATGAAGAAGATGCAGCGCCGCGGCATGAAAGCCGATGACATCCACATCAGCTACATCGGCCTGAACAGCCTGCATCTGGGCGTGGCCGATATGAGCGAAGAGGCGCTGAAGAACCTGAACGAGTGTGTCCTGCGCATTGCTGTGTTCAGCGAGGACAAGAGCGAGTGCGCCAAGATCATTCCCGAGATCAGCCCCATGCAGCTGAACGGCCCTCCGGGTGCTTCCTTCTTCGGCGGCCGTGCCCGTGTGCAGGAAGTGATGGCACTGTGGCCCACCACCGTGCCTCGCGATGCTGTACAGGTCGAAAGTCACATTCTGGAGGTGAAGTAAGATGGCAGAGATCTATCTGAACGATATTGCTCACGGCCGCTCCGGCGACAAGGGCGATACCAGCAATGTCTGTGTGTATGCACGCAAACCGGAATACTATAAGATCATTGAGCGCGAGGTGACCCCTGAAAAACTCAAAGCCTACTTTGGTGACATGGTCAAGGGCGAGATCACCCGCTACGATGTACCCAGCCTGAACGGCTTCAACTTTGTTATGAAGCACGCTCTGGGCGGCGGTGCCACCATGAGCCTGCGTCTGGACAGCCTGGGCAAATCCATGGGCAGTGCCGTGATGCGCATGAAGATCCACGTTGAGGATGGAGAGCTGTAACATGAGTGAACATATGGCATTGGAGAACCTGACGGTTCTCGACCTGACCCGTGTGCTTGCCGGCCCCTTCTGCACCATGATGCTGGCTGACATGGGCGCAAACGTCATCAAGATCGAGGTTCCCAAAGGCGGTGACGACACCCGCAGCTATCCCCCCTTCCGTGCCAAAAATCTGAATGGTGAACGGGAAAGCGTCTATTTTGCCAACATCAACCGCAACAAAAAGGGAATCACCCTGAACCTGAAGGCCCCTGAGGGCAAGGAGATCTTCAAGGAGCTTGTCAAAAAAGCGGATATCGTGGTGGAAAACTACCGCCCCGGCGTGATGGACAAGCTGGGACTGGGCTATGACGTCCTGAAGGAGATCAATCCCCGCATCATCTATGCGGCAGTCTCCGGCTTTGGCTGCTACGGTCCCTACCACCTGCGCCCGGGCTATGATATTCTGGCTCAGGCCATGGGCGGTATGATGTCCATCACCGGTTCCAAGGGCGGAGAGCCCACCCGTGCCGGTTCGGCGCTGGGTGATATTCTGGGCGGACTTCATGTAACCATCGGCATCCTTGCCGCAGTCAACGCCCGCACCATTACCGGCAAAGGGCAGCGGGTGGACGTGAGTCTGATGGACAGCATGATCGCTGCCACTGAGAACACTGCCCTGAAGTACCTCGAGACCGGCAACATCCCGGCCCCCATGGGCAACCGTTATGCCGCTGTTTCCCCCTACGACAGCTTCACCTGCAAGGGCGGCAAGGTCATCATCGCGGCAGGCAACCAGAAGCTGTACGAAAAGCTCTGCAATGAGGTGTTGGAACGCCCGGACATGATCACCGATCCCCGGTTCGTGGATATGCCGGGCCGTCTGGCCAATCAGGATGCCATTGCCAAGGTCATTGAGGAGCGGATCAAGGATCTGACCCCCAACGAGGCCGCCGAGCTGGTACTGTCCCACGGCATCCCCGCAGGCCCCATTATGAACATCAAGGAGATCCTGGACGATCCCCATGTCAAGGAGCGCGAGATGTTCGTGGAGATGGATCATCCCACCCTGGGCAAGGTCACCGTGAACGGCTGTGCCATCAAACTGATGGACACCAAGCCCTCTGTGCGCACACCCGCTCCTCAGCTGGGGCAGAACAACCGGGACATCTTTGAGGGTGTTCTGGGCATGACCGAAGAGCAGTTCAACGCTCTGCACGAGAAGCAGGTGTTCTGATCTCTGACCACCTTTACACACATTATTGAGGAGAAATCACATGCTGGCAGTATTAGGATTCGTCACCATTCTGCTGGTGCTGGCACTGATCATGAGCAAGAAGGTCTCTACCCTTGTAGCTCTGATCTTTGTTCCCGCCATCACCGGTTTCATCGCAGCATTCATCAACGCCCCCAATGTCATCATCCAGGCCGCACAGGCTGCTGCCGAAAAGGCCGGAACTGCTTATGTTGATCCGGTCATCACGTTCGGTACCCGCTTTACCAAGGCACTTTCCATCCTCAGCGCAGATTATATGGGCAAGGGCCTGAGCAGCATCGTTGCCACCGGTGTCATGTTCATCTTTGCCATCCTGTTTTTCAGCACCTGCTCGGATGCCGGTGTCTTTGATCCTATCATCAACCGCATCCTGAAGTTTACCGGCGAAGACCCCGTCAAGGTCTGTATCGGCACCTTCCTCATCGGCTGCATCTGCCATCTGGATGGCTCCGGTGCCACCACCTTCCTGATTGCCATCCCCGCCTGTATGCCCCTGTTCCAGAAGCTGAAAATGAACCTCTGGGTAGAGGCTACCATCGTAGCGCTGGCCGCCGGTATCATGAATGTTATGCCCTGGGGCGGTCCCACAGTCCGTGCAGCCGCAGCCATGTCCGGCCTGGGCTATGAAGTCACCGGCAGCGAGCTGTGGGTGGGCATCATGCCCGCCTGGATCGCAGGCTTGGTGACTTGTCTGCTCGTCGCGGCTTTCCTGGGCAAAAAGGAAGCCAAGCGCATTGCTGCAGGCATCCCCGCGCAGGAGGTCACTGGTCTGACCGAAGCAAAGACCACCAACACCTCCAACGAACTGGCCCGCTCCGGCTGGCGCTGGTACTTCAATGTGGCACTGATCCTGGTCATCCTGTACATCCTCGTTACCAACCGCCTCAGCCCGGCTGTCACCTTTATGATCGGCTACTGCGTCCTGCTCATCGTCAACTATCCCAGTGTGGATCTGCAGCACAAGATCATCAACAGTCACGCACAGGCCGCATTCCTGATGGTCTCCATCGTCTTTGCCGCAGGCGCATTCACCGGTGTGGTCAAAAATTCCGGTATGCTGGCTGCCATGACCGACTCTCTGGTCTCCATCATCCCCACCAGCATGGGCACCTTCATTGCCCCCATCGTCGGCCTGTTCAGCGTTCCGCTGAGCCTGCTGTTTGACCCGGACTCCTACTACTACGGCGTTATGCCGGTCATTGCCAACGCTGTTTCCGCTATGGGCGGCAACGCACTGGCTGTGGCAAAGGCTTCCATCATGGGCCAGATGACGCTGGGCTTCCCGCTCAGTCCCCTGACGGGTGCCACCTTCCTGCTGCTGGGCCTTTCCGGCCAGGACCTGGGCGACCACCAGAAGCACACTCTCCCCTACGCATGGTTTGCATCTGCCATTATGGTCGCTGTGGGCTGCGTAGCCTGTGGGTTGCTGTTCTGAGGTCTCACCAAAAGAAACACCTTCCTCCTTTTTCACCCATTCCTTCATTCTGATTCCGAAACGTATGCCGGGCGAAGTTCCCGCAGCACGCCACGGAATGCGTGCAAACCAGCAGACTTCCACCCGGTGCTCCGGGTGGTGTCGGCTGGTTTTGCCGTTTTTGAAGGATACCGTCCTGCCCTTGGGGCAGAAAGGAGTTTTCTCTTATGCCCGAGTCCATCCAGACTCCTGTTCCTGCGGCGGACGAACTGGCCGCACAGGTGCTGCTGCTGGCACAGAGTCGGTTAACTGCCGACCTGCGTTTTTTATCCTCCGCCCTGGAACAGCTGAAGCCAATCCCCGTCCCTGCGCTGGACACCCTGTTTGCCGGGGATGGCCACTGCTTATACTATTGCCCTGAAACGCTGCTCCGCACATTCCGGGCACAGCAGTCTGTGCCCACCCGTGCCCTGCTGCATGTCACCCTGCACTTTCTTCTGGGGCATCCCTTCCAACGGCAGGAAATGGATCACCGCCTATGGAGCCTTGCCTGCGACATTGCCGTAGAGGAAGTCATCCGGGAACTGGAGATCCCCTCCTGCGCCCTGCCGGATGATGCTGCACAGGACAGCTGGCGCAGCCGCCTGCAGGATGCCTGCCCTCACCTGACGGCAGAAGCCATCTATAATTTTCTGCTGGAACGGCAGTACCCCGCCGATGTTCTGGCGGAATTGACCCGGCTGTTTGCCCGGGACAGCCATGCGCTCTGGTATGCTGCTCCCCATCCCGGCTCTCGTCCGGCCCCCAACGGACAACTGCTGCCCGCCGGGGAGGATGAGGATATCACCAACGAGACCGAGCTGCGCAAAGCCGACACCCGGGACGAAACGCTGCAGCAGCTGCAGCAGCGGCAAAAGGAAGCCCTGCGCAGACAATGGAAGCAGCTGGCCCGCCAGGCCAAGACCGATCTGGAGACCTTCAGCCGCCGTCACGGCAAGCGTGCCGGAGCATTGATGGATGGGTTAGAGCCCGTGACCTTTGAGGAATGCGATTATACCGACTTTCTTCGCCGGTTCGGAGCACAAAACGAGGTGCTGCAGCTTTCCGAGGACGAATTTGACCTCATCTATTACACTTACGGTCTGCGCACCTACGGCAACGTTCCTCTGGTCGAGCCGCTGGAATACCGGGACGACAAGCGCATCCGGGAATTTGTGATTGCCCTCGACACCTCCGGCAGTGTACAGGGCGATATCGTTCAGAGCTTTTTGCAGCGCACCTGCGACGTTCTGCGGCAGAGCGGCTCCTTCACGGAGCGGGTAGAGATCTATCTCATCCAATGCGATGCCGAGGTGCAGAGCGTGGAGCGGCTGACCAGTCTGGACCAGCTGCATGAGCTGATCCCCCGGCTGAAGCTCCGGGGCTTCGGCGGTACCGACTTCCGGCCGGTGTTCGCCTATGTAGACAGGCTGCTGGAAGAGAAAAAACTGACGAACCTCAACGGCCTGCTCTATTTTACCGACGGCGTGGGCACCTACCCGGAAAAATCCCCTGCCTACAAGACTGCCTTCATCTTTAACCGTGACGACCACATCAGCCCCCACGTTCCCAGCTGGGCCATCCGGGCTGTACTTACCACTGACAACATCCGCCTGCTTGAACCGCAGAAGACCCGAACCGAGGAGGACACCGAATCATGGATATAGCAAGTGCAAAACAACAGATCAAAAATACCGTGCAGATCTACCTGCAGAAGGACGCTCTGGGCCGCTACCGGCTTCCGCTGGTGCACCAGCGGCCCATCTTCCTGCTGGGTGCGCCAGGTCTGGGCAAGACTGCCATTATGCAGCAGGTCGCTGATGAGATGGGGCTTGGCCTTGTGAGCTATTCCATGACCCACCACACCCGCCAGAGTGCACTGGGTCTGCCTGTGATCGTAGAAAAGGAATACGGCGGCAAGCACTATCAGGTCAGCGAATACACCATGAGCGAGATCATCGCCAGTGTCTACGACTGTATGCGCACCACCGGCAAAACGCAGGGCATCCTGTTTCTGGACGAGATCAACTGTGTCTCCGAGACCCTCTCCCCTGCCATGCTGCTGTTTCTGCAATACAAAGTCTTTGGTGGGCATCAGATCCCCGAGGGCTGGGTGGTGGTCACCGCCGGCAACCCGCCCCGCTTCAACAAAAGTGTCCGGGAGTTCGACGCTGCCACCCGTGACCGGCTGAAGGTGATCGAAGTTGAGCCAAGCTATGAAGCATGGAAGGCCTATGCGCTGGAACACGGTGTCAGCCGCAGCGTCATCAGCTATCTGGATATCCGTCCCGAAGATTTTTATAAGGTCGAGACCACTGTGGACGGTCTGACCGTGGTAACGCCCCGTGCCTGGGAGGATCTCTCCGAGATCCTGCAGTATCACGAGGAGCTGGGCCTTGCAGTCGGCGAGGAGCTGACCACCCAGTATCTGCAGAACAAGCAGGTCGCCCGGGATTTTGCCATCTACTACGAACTCTATCAGAAATATCGTCAGGCCTACAATATTGATGCCATCCTGCAGGGTGTGTGGGATGAGGATGTCCTCACGCAGGCACGCAGCGCCAAGATGGACGAGCGGATGAGCCTTGTCAGCCTGCTGCTGGAAGCCGTGTTCCTGCAGATGGAACGCTGTACCCTGCGCCACGATGCGCTGCGCCTTATCGCGGCCGCCCTCAAAGCCCAGCGCGGGACGCTGGATGTTCCCGGCGATGCCCTGACCGCCCTCGCCGGGCTGGAGGACAACTGGCGCGCCGAAGCCAACAAAGCCCCCTCTGCCCGGCAGAAGGTCTATCTCGATCTGCTGTCGCTGACTGCCCAATGGCACGGAGAACTTTCCGGCTCCACCCCTTTTTCCGCCCTCAAGGCCTGCTATCAGCGCTCGGTCACCGACCTGCAGGCTGAGGTCGCTGAAACGCAGAAGAAGCTTGGCAATCTGCTCCGTTTTTTACAGGAAGCCTTCGGTAAGGGAACGGAGCTGAGCATGGCGGTAAACGATCTGACCGTAGCCCCCGTAGCCACCGCATTTCTAGGGCAGTTTCTCAGCACCGATTACTTTGCAGCCAGCCGGGATCTGCTGCTGCACCGGCAGTCGGAGCAGCTGCTGCACCAGATCGATCTGACAGGACTGGTGTAAAATGGAACTGCTGCAATTTGAAGTAACCAACGCCGGAACGCTGGGCAGCCGCTGGACACCCCCCGCCCCGGAAACAAAAAAGGCCTCCTCCCTGCCCGGAGCCGCACTGGCAGCTCTCTTGCAGGAGGAGGATGACGAGGATGATTGGGGCGGCGATGCTCCCGACATGAGCGCAGAGTTTGCACGGCTCAGCCATCTGAACGAAGAGTCCGACACCGATGCCCTGCCCCTGACAGCAGACTTTGCCCCTCTGCCGGATGGCTCTCTAGCGCTGGTGCGCTGGCCCCGGCTGGCACGGCCTGCTGTGGTACCCGACACTGTAGAAGGCCGCACTGTCACCGCCATTGCCGCTGCCGCCTTTGCTGCCAGCCATCTGGATGAGGGCTGCTTTGCGCAGTTCGGGCAATCGCCTATCAGTTTCAGCATATTTTGTATGCGAATGGGCCGCGCAGTCACCACCGAAACGCTGGACGAAGGCGGGCCGACTTCCGTCACACTGCCGGACAGCATCACTCACATTGGTCCCTACGCGTTCTACCACTGCACAAATCTGACTTCCATCACCCTGCCGGATGCCATTTCCGCCCTGCCTGCCGGTGTATTCGGTGACTGCTGCCGCCTTACCAGCGTCCATCTGCCGGAACAGCTGCAGGCTCTGGGCTATTTGCCCCGCCCCACGGATCAGATCATGCCAGATGTCGGCACGTTTGCCGGGTGTCATGACCTGAAACAGCTGACGCTGCCTCCACAGCTTAAAATGCTGGGCGCTCACAGCTTCAACAGTTCCGGTCTGACGAGCCTGACCGCCCGGGATGCTGGGTGTGAAAATTGGAGCCGTACTGTCACTGTGGCTGTGTCTACATTTGACCACACTGCCGCACTGCTCTGGCTGGAAAAGGCCGATGTTTCCGGCCATGTGGTGGCGCGGCTGGGTCTACCCGTGGCCCGGGATAAAATTCTGGCAGGCGATGCCAAATTCGGAGCCATCCTGCGGGTACCGGTGCTGTTCTTCACCCAGCCGATACCTTACTTTGACCAACTGGCCCGGGACGCATTCCGGCTGGATTTCTCGGCTCGTATGGCGCTGGCTCGGCTGGAAGCCTCCGCAGGGCTTTCCCCCGCCGACCGCCAGTGGTATTGTGCAGTTCTGGTGCAGTATTTCGACCGGGCTCCACAGTTCATGCCCTGCCCGGCAGAGCAGGCGTATGCCGCGTTATTCCGCTTTCTCTGCCGCTGTGAATTGCTGACTGCTGCCGATGTCAGTGCCATCCTCCGGATGGCCGGTGCGCTCTGTCTGCCCGCCGAACTCATCAGCGAGATGATGGAGGTGCGCACCCGCCGGTTTGAAACAGTCACCGGATTTGAGGATCTGGAGTTGGATTGATCAAAACCATAAACACTGCGTAGAAAGATGCCTAGCCTGCACCGGCACGGTACAGATCAGAAAGGGGTTGGGATTTTCCAACAAGTGTTTTGCAACGCAAAACGAGCAGATGTATATACGTCTGCATTGCTTGCGGATGCTATGAAACCTCTCAACGTGCTTTCCAAATTTGAAAATCATTTTGCAATCAGGACCGTCCGTTTTCAAGTTCAACTTGAAGCGGACGGTTATTTTTCTGCACAAAAATTTTCGAGTTTGCAACCGCCGCAAGCAGGGCGAGTTGGTACCAACTTGCAATTTTCGAATCCGATTTTACAAATCCAGCTTCAAAACACTTGTTGGGCTTCGCCCAAACCCGATTTCCTGCATTGGGGTCAGCTTCCGGAAGGAGAACGCACAGGAAAAGCTGGAACGCATGAAACTTTTGATCGGATAACTCGAAAATGTCGGAAAACAAAAATTGCCGGGTGAAAAAACACCCGGCTACAAGGAATTGGAGGTCTGCCTATGAATATGAATCGGTCCTACATGACAGAAACTGTAAAATTCAAAAATTATACGAATAATTTCTTGCAAAAGGACTCGAATCCCACTACAATGGAAGTGGTCACTCAAACCAATGCCGTCAAGTCTCCGACTGACAGCCCGGCAACCACAAAGCTGGTGTACACGGTGGAAGAGATCGCACGAATGCTGGCCATCAGCCTGCGCTCTGCTTACAACCTGTGCAACAGCACCACCGAGTTCCGTGTCCTGCGGGTAGGCGGAAGCATCCGTGTACCGAAGGACAGCTTCGATGCGTGGTTCAACCGGGCAGCTTGATAAGGAGGCAAACCGTATGGCATATATTACGAAGCGCGGCAACTCTTACAGCGTCCGCTACACCTACGAAGATGAACACGGCAAGAGCTGCGACAAATGGGAGAGTTTTCCCACAAAAGAGGAGGCAACAAACCGTAAGAAACAGATTGAGCACGAACTGGCGGCCGGAACCTTGCAATTCCAGCCTATGCAGAGGATTCCTATGATAACGCCAACCGTGCATTGACCGTGTAAGCCCCGAATTTTCGGGGCTACATAACGAAAAAGAGCATCAAATCTTACGATTCAACGCTCTTTTATTGGTACGCCTCGCGCACTCATATCCGAACTTTTCTCCGCTTTCACAGCTTCCCCGAAAGCGACCGTTTCTGTACCTTCCTTATAGTTAAAGGTAATAAGTACCTTATCATCGTAGAGATAGATAGCATTGATGAAGGTATCCACCAGTGCCTGCCGCTGCTCCGGCTGGGTCATATCCAGCTTGCGGAAACGGAGCAACCATCGCAATCCAACTTTTTAATCGTTTGCAACATCGTTGGATTGCATATCGCAAAATATGCCGGTCAGAACCGTATTCCAAACCTGTCCTTGCGATTGAACCGGACGAATTCTTCTTTCATCTTCGGTTTTGCCAGCCGTTCCTCTGCAATGCGGGCTTGCAGTTCTTTTCGCTGATCTTCCAGAGCTTCCAGCCGTTCCTTGGTAGAGCTGGTCAGAATGCCCATCTGGATAGCGTTCAGCATATTGGTGATGCCGGTTTCCGTTTCCTTCAACTGCTTTTCGTAGATAGGCAGGTCAGTGCTTTCCTGATTTTGCAGCTCCATGACCTTGGCAATGATGGCATTCATGGAAGCGTCATCTTCCACCAGCTTCATGGTTTCGTTGACCACCAGATCTTCCAGCCACTGTTTCCGCACGGCCTTTTTATCGCAGGTCTTTTTCTTCTTGGCGGCGGCACACTTATAAAAAGCCGCCCTCATTCTCAGATCGTCCAATTCTGGCTTGCCGACTGCAGATCCACCATGTGGGTGTACAGTCCCTTCCGGGCGTACAGCTCTGCCGGGCTGCCCTGCTCGGCCACGATGCCACCCGACAGCACCACCACCTGATCCGCACCAGCTACAGTGCGCATCCGGTGGGCGATGATGAGGACGGTTTTGTTTTTTATCAGCCGGGAAAGAGCCTCCTGAATGGCAGTTTCGTTCTCCACGTCCAGACTGGCGGTGGCTTCGTCCAGCAGAATGATGGGCGCATCCTTCAGGAAAGCGCGGGCAATGGAAATGCGCTGACGCTCGCCGCCGGAAAGGGCGCAGCCGTTCTCACCGATGTTGGTGTTCCACTTGTCCGGCAGCTTTTCGGCAAATTCCTCGCAGTTTGCCAGCTTTGCCGCCGCCAGAACCTCCTCGTCGGTGGCCCCCTTGCGCCCCAGACGGATGTTTTCCAGGATCGTGTTGTCAAACAGGGTCACATCCTGAAAAACGATGGAATACAGGCTCATGAGCTTTTCCGGGTCGATCCGGGAAACCTCCATGCCGCCCACGGTGATGCTGCCCTTCTGGTAGTCCCAGAACCGTGCCGCCAGCCGGGAAACAGTGGTCTTGCCGCCGCCGGAGGGGCCCACCAATGCCGTGACCTCTCCCTGCTTTGCGGTAAAGGAGACATCCCGCAGCACCGTCTCGCCGGAGTTGTAGGCAAAGCCCACATGGTCGAACACGATATCGCAGCCCTGATTGGTCAGCTGCTCGCTGCCGGTCTGCAGGGGAGCGTCCAGAATCTCGTTCATCCGCCCCACATTGGTGCGCATGGCAATGACCGCTGCCAGATTCTGCAACGCGCCCTGCATAGGGTCGTACATCCGGGAAGCCGCCATCAGGAACAGAAACAGGGTCAGCACGTCGATACTGCCCTGCACCAGCAGCATTGCGCCGGTGAGCGCCACCGACGCAATGCCCAGCTTGAGCACCATGCCGGCGGAGGACACAAACAGCGCTGTTTCCAGCTCTGCCACAATGGACTGCTTTTCCACTGCCCGGATTTTGCCGGAAAGACCGGACAGATACCGCTGCTCCGCATTGCTGGCTTTCAGGTCCCGGAGGGTCTCGATGTACTCCTGAATGCCGTCCGCACAGGCCATTTTCGCCGCCATGGTCCTGCCCTGCACCTTGTCCTGCACCCGGTAGCTGCCCACCACGATGGCAGCAGATACCGGGATGACCCACAGTGCCGCCAGTGCCATCCGCCACTCAAAGGCGAACAGGCTCAGGGCAATGAGCGCGGTGGAAATAAGGGAGCCGAACAGACCTGGGATGAAGTGGGAGCAGTCCTTTTCCAACACCTCGCAGTCCGCCATGATGGTACTGGTCAGGTCGGCAAGGTCCCGCTTGCCGAAAAAGGACAGAGGCAGCTTCCGCAGCCGCTCCGCAAGGGTCAGGCGGCGGGTGCCGCTCTCTTTATAAGTGGTAAAATAGGTGCCGTTGTACTGGAACCATGTGGTCAGCAAAATCAGCACAA
>OGGO01000227.1_pt1 | contig 66225 bp, 66 predicted proteins | sample 1571231 | NCBI WGS metagenome assembly OGGO01 (sample SAMEA2582036, study PRJEB24529) | metagenome | biome: Human gut stool | place: China | collected 2011 | reverse complement strand
CCTGCAACGAGATGCTCCTCGCTAAGGGCATCGACTGCGACAAGATCGTCCGCGGCGTGCAGCCCATCTGCTTTGATAACGCTGTCTGGGCTTACACTCTGGGCACCGCTATCGCTGTGAAGCGCGGCCTGACCGACGCTGCCGAGTGCGCAGCTGCTATCGGTGAGGGTCTGGAAGCTTTCACCATCCCCGGCTCTGTTGCTGAGCAGCGTCAGGTCGGTCTGGGTCACGGCAACCTGGGCGCTCGTCTGCTGAGCGAGGACACCACCTGCTTCGCTTTCCTGGCAGGCCACGAGTCCTTTGCTGCTGCTGAGGGTGCTATCGGCATCGCCCGTACCGCAAACAAGGTCCGCAAGACCCCCCTGCGTGTCATCCTGAACGGTCTGGGCAAGGACGCAGCTTACATCATTTCCCGTATCAACGGCTTCACCTATGTGCAGACCGAGTACGATATCCCCACCCAGACCCTGACTGTGGTCAAGGAGATCCCCTTCTCCGAGGGTGAGCGCGCAGCCGTTAAGTGCTACGGCGCGAACGACGTTATGGAAGGCGTTGCCATCATGAAGAAGGAGGACGTGCAGTGCTCCATCACCGGCAACTCCACCAACCCCGTCCGCTTCCAGCATCTGGTTGCCGGCACCTACAAGAAGTGGGCTATCGAGAACGGCAAGAAGTACTTCTCCGTCGCTTCCGGCGGCGGCACCGGCCGTACCCTGCACCCCGATAACGTGGCTGCAGGCCCCGCAAGCTACGGCCTGACCGACTCTCTGGGCCGCGTGCACGGCGATGCTCAGTTCGCTGGCTCTTCTTCTGTGCCCGCACACGTTGAGATGATGGGTCTGATCGGCATGGGCAACAACCCCATGGTCGGCGCTACCGTTGCCTGCGCTGTTGCTGCAGCTCAGGCCAACGCCTAAGCCTTTCCTAAGTTTCAGCGAGGGGAGCTGCTTTCCGAATGAGCAGCTCCCCTTTTTTTGCTGATAGATATCCGAACACAAGCAACCCAAAGTAAGAAGGAAGAAACAATGAAAAAGAATCAGATCCGCAAGAGCGTGGCTGCGCTGGCCATGGCGGCTGTTGTAAGCGTCAGCCTGCTGGGCTACGGCTGCGGCAGCAAGCCTGCCTCCTCCACCGCAGGCGGCGTGTCCGGCGAGTTCACCGGCACTGCCAAGGGTATGGGCGGCGATGTTACCGTTACCCTGACCCTGACCGACGGCAAGATCACCGGCTGTACCGCCGAGGGTAAGGACGAGACCCCCGGCATCGGCACCATGGCTCTGGAGCAGCTGCCCGGCGCGATTGCCGAGAGCGGCAGCATTGCCGTGGACGGTGTGGCCACCGCAACCATCACCTCTGACGCCATCAAGGAAGCTGCTGCTGCCGCTCTGGTCGCAGCCGGCCTGAACGCTGACGACTACAAGACCGAGGTCAAGGCTGAGGAGAACAAGGCCGAGGACTCCACCATTGACGCAGACATTGCCATCGTGGGTGCAGGCGGTGCAGGTATGACTGCTGCCATCACGGCTGCTGCCGAGGGCAAGAGCGTGGTCATTCTGGAGAGCCAGCCCATGGTGGGCGGCAACTCTGTGCGCGCTACCGGCGGCATGAACGCTGGTGACACCGTGTATCAGGACGAGAACGAGTTCGGCGAGTCCGCAGGCGTGGAAAAGACCCTGAAGACCGCTGCTGAAAAGTACGCCGACAACGCTACCATCACCGCTCTGGCAAAGACCGTCTCCGAGCAGTGGGCTGCTTATCAGGCAGACCCCAAGGGCTACTTCGACTCTGTGGAGCTGATGGAGCTGGACACCATGATCGGCGGCAAGGGCATCAACGACCCCGCTCTGGTGGAGACTCTGTGCTCTAACAGCGCTGACGCCATCGACTGGCTGGACGAGCACGGCATCACCCTGCACAGCGTTTCCAGCTTCGGCGGCGCATCCGTCAAGCGTATCCACCGCCCCGTGAATGCTGAGGGCAAGACCGTTTCTGTGGGCTCCTACATGATCCCCCTGCTGCAGGAGAACTGCGACAAGGCCGGCGTGCAGACCCTGCTGAACACCACCGCTACCGAGCTGCTGACCGATGCAAACGGTGCCGTTGTGGGTGTGAAGGCTACCGGTTCCACCGGCGAGACCATCACTGTGAATGCCAAGGCTGTGGTGCTGACCACCGGCGGCTTCGGCGCAAATCTGGACATGGTCACCGAGTACAAGCCTGAACTGAAGGGCTTTATGACCACCAACGCCGCAGGCGCACAGGGTCAGGGCATTGAGATGGCTACCGCTGTGGGCGCTGACACCGTGGACATGGATCAGATCCAGATCCACCCCACCGTGGAGGCTAACACCGCCGCCCTGATCACCGAGGGTCTGCGCGGCGACGGCGCTGTGCTGATCAACGCCGAGGGCAAGCGCTTCATCGACGAAGTTGGCACCCGTGACGTGGTTTCCGCTGCCGAGATCGCTCAGACCGGCAGCTACAGCTGGCTGGTGGTGGATCAGGCTATGGTCGATGCTTCCAGCGTCATTCAGGGCTACATCAAGAAGGGCTACACCGTGACCGGCCAGACCTACGAGGAACTGGCAAAGGCCATGGGCGTGGACGAGGCTGCTTTTGCCGAGACCATGAAGACCTGGAACGGCTACGTTGAGGCCAAGAACGATCCCGACTTTGGCCGTACCAGCTTTGCAAAGGCTCTGGATACTGCTCCCTACTACGCCATCAAGGTCACCGCAGGTGTGCACCACACCATGGGCGGCCTGAAGATCAACACCAACACCGAGGTGCTGAAGGCTGACGGTTCTGTGATCCCCGGCCTGTTCGCAGCAGGTGAGGTGACCGGCGGTGTGCACGGTGCAAACCGTCTGGGCGGCAACGCTGTGGCCGACTTTACCGTCTTTGGCCGCATTGCCGGTGCAGCTGCCAGCAAGTACGCTGCATGAGCATAAAGCAAAAAAACTCTGACACCGCCGCCCCCAAGGGCAGCGCGTGGAAGAAAAATGTGATCTTTGCACTGGTGGTGCTGGCACTGGCCGCAGGTGTTTTTCTTGCGGTGCGGGCGCAGCACCCCGCCAAGGGCAGCGGCCTGCAGGCCGTTGTGGATTTCGGTGACGGCGTTACCGAGACTTTGACCCTTGCGCAGGATCACGATTATCTGTACGAGGTAGGAGACTACGTCGTGCACCTGCAGGTGAAGGATGGTGCCATCGCGTTTTTGGACAGTCAGTGCCCGGACCATGTCTGTGAGCAATTCGGCTGGCTGGATAAGGACGGCGCATGGGCCGCCTGTGTGCCCGCAGGCGTGTATGTGGTGGTAGAGCCCACCGCAGACGCAGGTTCAAAATGAAGTGATCAGGCTTCCATGATGGATGTCTCCCTGAATACAAAGGGGAGACATCCATTTTGTTTTACGGAAACAGGTGTTGCCCGCGCACCAAAATGCGGGCAGACGATGTTTTGCCTGCGCGATTCTGCATCTTTTTGTTGACAAACCCGCACTTTTTGCGTATGATAGAAGCAACACTGAAAATTGTGTCAAATTGGCTGTGAAGAGAAGAGTACGCACCGTCTGCGCCTGACAGAAAGCCCGAAGGATGGAACCGGGCAGGCCGCGCGGTGCCGAAGATGGTCTTGGAGCCGCGCAGGTGAACAATGAGCCTGCGACGGGGTGCGCCCGTTACCGCGCAAAGGCCGGTTTTTGCCGGTTAAAGGCTGCGTCCGCAAGGGCACAGCGAAGCAAGGTGGTACCACGAAGGTTCAGCGCTCTCGTCCTTGTCCGGTTATAACCCGGCAGGGCGGGAGCGCTTTTTGTTTGCAGAACCAAAAGAAAGGAAGACAGACCCCCATGAGCGAACACAAAACATTTTATATCACCACCCCTATCTATTACCCCAGCGATAAGCTGCATATCGGCCACAGCTACACCACCGTGGCCTGCGATGCGCTGGCCCGCTTCAAGCGGATGCAGGGCTACGACGTCATGTTCCTGACCGGCACCGATGAGCACGGCCAGAAGATCCAGGATAAGGCCGCCGATGCCGGCGTCACCCCCAAGGAGTATGTGGACAAGATCGTTGCTACCGTCAAGGATCTGTGGAAGCTGCTGGACGTCAGCTACGACCGCTTTATCCGTACCACCGACGACTACCACATGGAAAGCTGCCAGAAGATCTTCACCAAGCTGTACGAGCAGGGCGATATCTACAAGGGCGAGTACATTGGCCACTACTGCAAGCCCTGCGAGAGCTTCTGGACGGACAGCCAGTTGGTGGACGGCAAGTGCCCGGACTGCGGTCGCGAGGTCTACGATGCCCACGAGGAGGCCTACTTCTTCAAGACCAGCAAGTACGCCGACCGCCTGCTGAAGCTCTATGAGGAGAACCCCCAGTTCATCCAGCCCGAGAGCCGCAAGAACGAGATGATCGCCTTCATCAAGCAGGGCCTGCAGGACACCTGCGTTTCCCGTACCTCGGTCAAGTGGGGCATCCCCGTGCCCTTTGACCCCAAGCACACCATGTATGTGTGGGTGGACGCCCTGAGCAACTATATCTCCGCCCTTGGCTACGGCAATGAAACTTACCACGACTACGATAAATTCTGGCCGGCAGACCTGCACATGGTGGGCAAAGAGATCCTGCGCTTCCACACCATCCTGTGGCCTGCCATGCTGATGGCACTGGATCTGCCCCTGCCCAAGCGGGTGTTCGGCCACGGCTGGCTGCTGATGAACGGCGGCAAGATGTCCAAGTCTGTGGGCAACGTGGTGGACCCCGTCATCCTGTGCGACCGCTACGGCGTGGACGCCATCCGCTACTTCCTGCTGCGCGAGATCCCCTTCGGCAACGATGGTATGTTCACCAACGAAGCACTGATCAACCGCATCAACAGCGATCTGGCAAACGACTTGGGCAACCTGCTCAGCCGTACCGTGGCCATGTGCGAAAAGTACTTCGGCGGTACTGTGCATAATGTGGCGGGTACTGAGGCCATCGACACCGAGCTGGAGACCATGGTCAGCGCGCTGACCGCCAAGGTCACCGCCGACATGGATGACCTGACCATCCCGCAGGCACTGATGGAGATCTTTGCGGTCATCCAGCGCGCCAACAAGTATATCGACGAGACCGCACCTTGGGCACTGGCAAAGGACGAAGCCAACAAGCAGCGTCTGGAGAGTGTGCTGTACCACCTGTGCGAGGCACTGCGCGTGTGCGGCATCCTGCTGAACGCCTACCTGCCTACCACTGCCCCCAAGATGATGGAGCAGCTGGGTCTGGACGCTTCCGCATTGGATCTGACCAAGACCGCCTACGGCGCACAGCAGACCTACACCGTGCACAAGGGCGAAGCTCTGTTCCCCCGCATTGACGTGGCTAAGGAGATCGCCCACCTGAAGGAAGAGGACGAGAAGCGCAAGGCTGCTGCCATTGCTGCCAACAAGGCCAAGGAGGAAGCCGAGAAGAAGGCTGCCGCCCCCGCAGAGGAGAGCACCGTGGACTTTACCCACGAGGAAGAAATCGACTTTGACACCTTCTGCAAGGTGGAACTGCGCGTGGCTGAGGTGCGCGCCTGCGAGAACCTGAAGGAGAGCAAGAAGCTGCTGCACCTCACCGTCTTTGACGGTGAGCGGGAGCGCTGCATCCTGTCCGGCATTGCCAAGTGGTTTAAGCCCGAGGATCTCATCGGCAAAAAGCTGGGCATCGTGTGCAATCTGGCACCCCGTCCCATGCTCAAGGGCAAGTACGTCAGCGAGGGTATGATCTTTGCAGCTGATACCGCCGACGGCGGCTGCTCCATTGCTTTCTACGGTGACGATGTCCCCGTGGGCAGCCGCATCCATTAAGTGAGGAGCACCATGTCTGATAATACAGCCGTCCGTGCGGCAAAGCTGGATAAGATCTTCGGTACGCCGGTGTGCGCTGTGCTGCTGGCTATTTTCTGCAATGTCCTGTGGGGCTCGGCCTTTCCGTTCATCAAGCTGGGCTACCGCCTGTTCTCCATCGACTCCGGCAACACGGCCTCCATTTTCTGCTTTGCAGGGGTGCGGTTCATGCTGGGCAGTGTGCTGGTGCTGCTGGGCAGCATCCTGCTGCAGGGAAAAGCACCCCGCCTGCCCCGGGGCAGGGTGGCAGCCGAGTGCTGCGCGCTGGGTCTGTGGCAGACCACGGCGCAGTATGCGTTCTACTATATCGCCGTGGCGATGCTCACCGGCGCGTTTGGCGGCATTCTGAACAGCACCCAGAGCTTTCTGGGCGTCATCTTTGCCCACTTTATTTATGGCAATGCGGACCGCATGACCCCGGCAAAAACGCTGGGCTGTGCTGTGGGCTTTGCGGGCGTGCTCATCGGCACCCTTGGCAACCACGGCAGCGGCAGCGGCTGGGGCGTGTTCTGCATGATGACGGCGACCGTCATCTTCACCCTGTCCGGCCCATGGAACAAGTCGGTCACCAAAAAGGCCGACAGCTTTGCCGTCTGCTTTCTGAACCTATTTGTGGGCGGGTTGGCGCTGTTTGTACTGGGTACCGTTATGGGCGGCCGTCTCCATGTGCAAAGCGCTCTGGCTGCGGTGGTCATGCTGTATCTGGCCTTCATCTGTGGTGCAGGCTATATCCTGTGGGCACTGCTGATGAAAAACAACCCGGTCAGCCGCATCGCCATCTTTGGCTTTGTCAACCCGGTGGTCAACGTGCTGCTGAGCGCGGTGCTCAACGGCGAACCGCTGTTCCGCTGGCAGTATCTGGCGGCGCTGGTGTTCGTGTGCGTGGGCATCTGGCTGGTGAATAAAGCCCCTGCCCAAAAGGAGAAGGTATGACCGGACCTATTTTTGACACCCACGCCCATTACAGCGCCCGCGCTTTTGACGCCGACCGCTTTGCGCTGCTGGACAGCCTGCCCGGCAAGGGTGTGGTAGGCGTGTGCGAGCAGGCCACCCACTCCGGGGATGCGCCCCGGGTGCTGGAGCTGGCACACCGCTACCCGTGGGTGGTGGCAGCGATTGGCATCCACCCGGAAAGCCTGCTGCCCGCCGCCGACTGCGGCGAGGACGGCCCCGCGCCCACGGTGTCGGTGTACGGCGGCGACTGGGCCGCTGAGATGCGTGCGCTGATGCCCTATTACGACGACCCCAAGGTGGTGGCGGTAGGGGAGTGCGGGCTGGACTATCACTGGCCAGTGCCCAAGGACGCCCAGCTGGCGCTGTTTGAAGCCGAGATCCGGCTGGCGCTGGAACTGGATAAGCCCATCATCGTGCACGACCGGCAGGCGCACGCAGACGTCTACGCGCTGCTCAAAAAGTACCGTCCCAAGGGCATCGTACACTGCTATTCCGGCAGCGCCGAGGATGCTGTGCAGCTGGCGGCGCAGGGGCTGTATATCGGCTTTGGCGGTGCCTGCACCTTCAATGGTGCCAAGCGCGCAGCCAAGGCCATCGAAGCCCTGCCGCTGGACGCCATCGTGCTGGAGACCGACTGCCCCTACATGGCACCGGAGCCGGTGCGCGGCACCCGCTGCGACAGCTCCCTCATCCGCTATGTGGGCACGTACATCGCCCAGCGCAAGGCGCTGGAGCCGGAAGAAGTGTTCCGCACCACCGCCGCAAACGCCCGCCGAGTGTTCGGGCTGTAACCATTTTCCGCAGGTCGCGGGGCAAAGCGCTCCGCTTCTGAATAAAAAGCTGATTTATTGAAAACGATAAGAATAAGGAGATCACTATTATGAAGGCACGCATTCCCAAACACCGCGAGTTCATCATCAACTTCCCCGACAGCATCGACCAGAACAAGGCCAACGAGGGCTGGGCAAAGCTGCAGCAGATCGTGGAGGACTACAAGAAGGCCCACAACGGCGCTTCTGTTTACGCTCCCACCTTCATCGAGGACTGCGAGCCCGAGGTCAAGAAGCTGCAGGAAGAGTACGGCTTTGAGTATACCGTGGAGTTCGTTCAGTAAGTTCAGCATCGCCTGATAGTAAAAGGGTCATTGCACAAACCGTGCAATGACCCTTTTTGCGTAAGTTCATCCCATAAAATAGCATACCGGAGCGTCCGCAGACGTCCCGTATTAAACCTCGTAGTCCAGACAGACACGGTTCTTGTAGTAGGGACGCACCTTGCTGTTTGCCACTGCCACATGCGCCGGGTGGGTGGAGTAGCCCTTGAGCGCCTCGGCGCTCTCAAAGGTGGTGTCCAGCATCAGGTCGGCGTTGGAAGAGGGGAGAGCATCAATGTTGACATGGATGTCCACAAGCCCCGGAATCTTGCCGGAAAGGCTTTCCAGCCCCTCTTTGATGCCAGCCTTGACGGCGGCTTTTTCCTCGGCGGACAACTCGTCCTTCAGCTGCCAGAGAATAACGTGCTTGACCATAACAAAAAACCTCCTGCGTTTTTTCTCATTGTAACAGGGCGAGAAAAAATCCGCAAGAGGGAAGCTGCAAAGTATTATTTGGGTGCGAACAGCAGCACAACCAGAAGTACGGCACAGAGCACCGAAAGCCCAATGCCTTCCAAACGGGTCTGCTTGATGTACTCTTCCGTAGGTTCGGGCACCTGCGTATACCGCCCGCGGTCATGCAGGGCAATGGCATCCTCCGGCTGCAGCGCCATAAAAATACCGAACCCGATACCGAAAAGCGCGACTAAGATCGAAAAGATGACTTCCATGGAAACCCCTCACTTTTTGTTTTTGTCGTCCCTGCTCAGGGTATAGCACAGATGTGAAATCAGCAGAGCAACACTGAACACGAGCGCCGCCACCATCAAAATAGAGTGCAGCGGCTCTACCTTGGGAAGAAAAATATTGACTAACAGGAACGCGCCGCCGATGGTCGATGCTATGCCGAATAATTTGCGAAAGTGCTTCTTTTCGTCCTCACTGCTCCAGCCGGTGCCGGTGCCATTGTAAAGATCCCGGATGCCGCGGTATAAAAACAATACGCCCAGTGCTGCGTTCAGCCAGTCTGAAGTGGAAAGGTTCAGGTTCATATATTTGTACTTACCTCCCGGCGGCTCAGTCCGCACTGTGCTCCCAGATCTCATACAGGATCAGGTAGATCACATCAACGATGACTGTAATGGTGCGTACCCCGTTGCTCAGGGTGGGGAAGTTGCCCAGAAACTGCGAAGAAGCAAGAACCATTGCGTTGAAGATCTCCCACACGCCGTTTTTCTTCTGCCAGAAGGCGCGGTATTCCGGGTCGCGGTCATATTGGTTGAAAAAGGTGTGGATCAGCGGGTCTTTGCCTTGCAGGTCACGGATGCCCATCCACAGCGCCACAAGGCAGAACAAAAGCTCAAGGATGTTGTACCAGCCAAACGCCAGCTGCATAAGATGCACCTCCCATCTTTTACCATATTATAACATAGGGGGGCGAAAACACAAGGACGGTATTCAACCTTCCTGCGCAAATTTTGCATAAATTGCGCATCAACTATTTGTTGAAACAACATAAAATAAAACCAGCCGGACGAGGCGGTTGCAAGCCCTCGTCCGGCTGGATACTTACTTCTTCGGAGTCATAAGCCTCTTCTCCTTGGTGACCTCATTTTCGGAATACGGGTTTCATAGGGTGACTCTCCTTAGAAACGTTTCTTCAGAATTTAGGTGCTTTACAAGGGGATGAAAATCAACTGTACATTGGACTGACCCTTTTCTCAACTGTTGGACTGCGGCAAACGGTTCATGAGAATGAATTTCATATTACCACATTCTTTCGAGTTAGATTTGCAAGGGAAGCGTCTTACCTAGTACATTGGTAGAACTCCTTCTTAGCTATTCAAATAAGGTTCTCCGGATCATTGATACTTTCATAAGGATCATCTCCAGCGGATCTATCTGAACGCTCTGGGGAAGAATTGAATCGACAGGTTGTCGTGTTATCGCATTATTGATGCTCAAGACCGGCTCTGTTTTTGTGTTTTTATACGGGGGAAACATCCCGTTTGTGGTGAGCCTCTATTTTGCTTCTCAGCGAACCCCGACAGCCTGTCCCTGCTGTGCGGGTTCCATATCAACCATCGGTCTTCGCTCCTTTCTTCTTAAAGTCAGCGGGAGTAACTCTCTTTTGAGCTTCTGCTGTACTTCTCTGGTTTCTGGCTTAATTATACAGAAAGATGCGCGTTTTGTCTATTGGCAGACCGCACAAAGAAAAGATTTTGTTTTTGTGCAATGTTAAAACCTGCAGCGGTGCGGAAAAATTGCCCAGAAGTTCCGGGCCGTTCGTGAAGGATTTTTCACAAAAGGGGAGAAAGTGCCCGCAAGGTATTATGCGCCGGTTCTATTTGTGCTAAAATAGCGCCAATGAATGGTAGTCGCCGCCGCCCCGCGAGATGAAAGTTTCGCGGGACGGCTTTTTTGCGGCAAAAATTTGCATAAAAAAGAAACGGAGAATCAATCAAAATGCCTAAAACTTTACCGGAACGCATCTTCTTTACCATTGTCATGGCCGCTATCATGGTCTATGGCATGATCGTTTACAATGTGGCGCTGAACACAAACGGCGTGACCAACGCCACCTTTGTTATGGCTCTGCACGAAATGCCGATCATGGTGCCGGTGGCCTTTGTGCTGGAATTTTTTGTGGTGGAAAAGCTGGCCACAAAGCTGGCATTCCTGTTTATGCGCCCCACAGACCGCCCGCAGTTCATTACTTACGCCATCTCGCTGATGATCGTGTGCATCATGTGCCCGGTGATGAGCCTGGTCGCAACGCTGCTGTTTAAGGAGCCGAGCTTTGGAATGTGGGTACACACCTGGGGCTGCAATATGCCCATGGCACTCTGCTGGCAGATGCTGTACTGCGGCCCGCTTGTCTGTGCCATCTTCCGGCTGGTGTTCCGCCGCGGGGAAAAGCAGGCCGCGTAAGGCGGTTTGCCTGCGATTCTATAATAAATATGTATAAGAAATATACATAAGATGCCGCGAGAACATACCGGGGAAGATACCTATACGTTTTTTATATACCTGATATATAAAAGCTATACGGTACGGCTATTTTTGCGGAAATATTTCCCAAAACCGGAAGAATGCGCCTGCAAAGCCTTGGATAAAACAAAATGAATTGTACAGAGTGTACAATTTTGAATGCTTCAACTGTGCACTGTGTACAACAGTTTTGTTTTGCCGGTGCAATGCTACCGGGTAAAATGTAGAATGTGCACAAATACCCTTGCCAATTTTGTGCAATCGTACTATTATACACAACGAAAAAAGACGAAACCGACAAAGAAAGGGGAGGGCGCAGACAGCATTCGGGCAGCGCCTTCCTTGCTTTTTTCACGGTACACAGTCTTTTCTTCGCGTGATAAGAAGGTGTGAAGGGGCGCGGAGCAAAGGTGTGCGGCAGATCCTTGACCGTGGGACTGCCACAGACCCGGCTCCCGCCCGCAAGCCCCTATCCCTGCAGGAAGGAGGAAAAGTAAATGAATAAATTGACGCAGGCTCTGATGGAAGAGCTTACCGTGGAGTATGTCAAGGTCGGCTCGCTGCAGATCCCGGAATCGGTGGTCATCAGCTGGGTGATTATGCTGCTGCTGGTGGTGGGCTCCATCCTGCTTACCCGCAACCTGAAGGTGGATCACATCAGCAAGCGTCAGGCAGCACTGGAAGCGCTGTACTCCCTTGGCAAAAACTTCTTTGAAGGGTTGCTGGGCAAGGAGGGCAGCCGCTATGTGCCTTATCTGATGACCGTGGCGCTGTACATTGCCTGCTCCAACGTGATCGGTGTGTTCGGCGTAAAGCCCCCCACAAAGGATCTGGACGTGACCGCTGCGCTGGCGCTGATGAGCATCGTGCTTATCGAGTATGCGGGTGTTCGCGCCCGGGGCGGCGTGGGCTTTCTTAAGAGCCTTGCAGCCCCTACCCCCATCATGACCCCCATGAACATCCTCGAGATCGCCATTCGCCCCACCAGTCTGTGTATGCGACTGTTCGGCAACGTGCTGGGCGCGTTCGTTATTATGGAACTGCTCAAGCTAGTGGTGCCGGTGTTCGTCCCGGCGGTGTTCAGCTTGTATTTTGACCTGTTCGATGGTCTGATCCAGACCTATGTTTTCGTGTTCCTGACCGCACTGTTCATGAAAGAGAGCATCGGCGGCGAGGAATAAACAACAAATTTTAAAACTGTAATTACAAAGGAGATAGAACTATGAGTGGTTTGGTAGCTCTGGGCGCTGGCATTGCAGCGCTGACCGGTATTGGCGGCGGTATTGGCATTGGTATTGCAACGGGTAAGGCAACGGAGGCAATCTCCCGCCAGCCGGAAGCTTCCGGTAAGATCCAGACGAACCTGCTGCTGGGCGCTGCTCTGGCAGAAGGTACCGCAATTTTCGGCTTCGTTGTTGCACTGCTGATCATCCTGTTCCTGGGCCAGTAACGGAGGCGTGGACGAATGCTGAAGTTGGATTTGAACCTGCTGTGGACCGTGGTGGATGTCCTGATCCTGTATGTGCTGCTGCGCAAGTTTTTGTTCAAGCCCATCCAGAACGTGCTGGATCAGCGCCAGAAGATGATCGAGGCAGATATTGCAGCGGCAAAGACCTCCAAGACCGAGGCCGCCGCAGCACTTACGACCGCGCAGGACAAGCTGCGTAATGTGGACAACGAAGCCGCAGCCCGCCGCGAAGCCTACGAGAAGCAGGCCGAGGTGGAAAAGCAGCAGCTGCTGGCCGATGCGCAGAAGCAGGCCGACGAGATCGTGGCTGCCGGTAAGGCTGCTGTGGAGATCGAGCGCCAGAACAAGCTGCGGGAAGCAGATGCGCAGGCTACGGCACTGGCACGCTCCATGTGCGAAAAGCTTTTGAAACATAATTTGACCGCCCAGGATGATGATCAGCTGCTGGACGATCTGCTGCAGAAAGCAGGTGCAGGCAATGGCAACTGAATTCAGTCGTGAATTTTTTGCGGATAACCGCATCGTCAAGGCCAGCCTGCGCTGCGCCCATAAACTCCGCGAAAAAGATCTGGATCGCATCAAGTCGGAGATCAAAAAGCTGTATGACGCCACGGAAGTCATCCTGAACATCACCGTGGACGAGAGCCTGCTTTCCGGCTATGTCCTGCAGGTGGGCGACCGCGTGTTCGACAATTCCGGCCGTCATCAGCTGGACAAAATGATGGAGGGCAAGCCTTCGCTGGCTACCCTCAAGACCCGCATCGAGGACTACAAGCCCGCCGAGACTTCCGCAGAGGGCGGCGTGGTCATCTCCTCTGCCGATGGCATCGTGCACATTGACGGCATGAACCGTGCTGTGTACGGCGAGATCGTCACCTTTGAAAACGGTGCCAAGGGCATGGTGGAAAGCGTGGAGCCGGAGCAGCTGGGCGTTATGCTGTTCGATGGTGCCGAGACCGTTGGTGTGGGCACTATGGTTACCCGCAGCGGCAAGCGCGCCGGTATTCCGGTGGGCGATGCTTTTCTGGGTCGTGTTATCAGCCCGCTGGGCGAGCCCATCGACGGCAAAGGCCCCATCGAGGCCGAGGGCTACAACCCCATTGAGAAGCAGGCACCCAGTATTCTGGAACGCCAGAGCGTGGACACTCCGCTGCACACCGGTATTCTGGCCATCGACTCCATGTTCCCCATCGGCCGCGGTCAGCGCGAGCTGATCATCGGCGACCGCCAGACCGGTAAGACTTCTATTGCCACTGATGCCATCCTGAACCAGAAGGACAAGGATGTGCTGTGCATCTATGTGGCCATCGGTCAGAAGGCTTCCTCCATCGCCCGCGTGGCAGAGGATCTGAAAAAGCACGGCGCTATGAGCTATACCACCATCGTGGCAGCTACTGCGTCGGATTCTGCCCCGCTGCAGTACATTGCCCCCTATGCAGGCACTGCACTGGCCGAGTACTTCATGGCCAAGGGCAAGAGCGTGCTCATCGTTTACGATGACCTGTCAAAGCACGCGGTGGCCTACCGTGCCATCTCGCTGCTGCTGCGCCGCTCTCCGGGTCGTGAAGCTTACCCCGGCGATGTGTTCTATCTGCACTCCCGTCTGCTGGAGCGCTCCTGCCGTATGCGGGATGATCTGGGCGGCGGCTCTATCACCGCACTGCCCATCGTAGAGACGCAGGCCGGCGATGTTTCGGCTTACATCCCCACCAACGTCATCTCCATCACCGATGGTCAGATCTTCCTGGAGAGCGCCCTGTTCAACGCCGGCAACCGCCCGGCTGTCAACGTGGGTCTGTCGGTTTCCCGTGTGGGCGGCGCTGCCCAGACCAAGGCTATGAAAAAGGCCAACGCAAACCTGCGTATCGAGCTGGCACAGTATAAGGAGATGGAATCCTTTGCACAGTTCAGCTCCGATCTGGACGCCGAGACCCGCCGTCAGCTGGAACACGGCAAGGCACTGATGGAAATGCTCAAGCAGCCGCTGTGCCAACCCAAGTCCGATGCCGAGCAGGTGGTCATTCTGGTGCTGGCTTCCCACGGCCTGCTGGACACTCTGCCCACCGCAGAGCAGCGGGAAAAGACCGCTGCCTTTGTGCGGCAGTTCCGTGCAGACGTCTCCGGCACCATGCAGAAGATCGATGCCGACGGCAAGTTGGAGCCCGACCGGGTGGATGCCATCCTGAACGCTTGGAAAGCTTATGCGGGAGGCAATGACCATGTCGTCCAGTAAGCTGCTGAAGGAGCGCATCGAGAGCATTCAGGATACCATGAAGATCACCAATGCCATGTACCTGATCTCTTCGTCCAAGCTGCGCAAGGCACGGCAGAACTACCAGAATGTGTCCCCATACTTTAACCGTATGCGGGATACCATCTCCCGTGTTGTGCCGCATCTGCCGGAGGAGCCGGAGCACCCCTTCTTCCACGAGCGGAATCTGGAAAACCCCCGGCGGGCGTATCTGGTGCTTACTGCCGATAAGGGCATGGCAGGTGCTTATAACCAGAACCTGCTCAAGTTTCTGCGGGAGCACGCAGACCCCAACGACCGCTTTTACGTCATTGGTCAGGTGGGTTACCGTGCTCTGCGCCACCGGGACCCCCGCCTTGTGGAGGAGTTCCGTTACAGCGCTACCGCACCTACCCTGCAGCGTGCCCGCGACATCACAGTGGACGCCATTGATGACTTCAAGTCCGGCAAGCTGGACGAGATCTACATCGTCTACACCAAGATCCAGAACGCCCTTACCAGCGAGCCTGTCATGGAGCGTCTGCTGCCGCTGGACCGGCGGTTTTTGCAGCCCGCTCCCAAGGGTCTGGGCGACCCCAGGGGCGAGGTGGAACTGGTACCGGACGCATGGACGGTGTTCGAGCAGATCGCACCCATCTATATGCACGGCATGATCTTTGGTGCCATGACCGAGAGCTTCTGCGCTGAGCAGAGCGCCCGCATGACCGCCATGGATTCTGCCACCAAGAGCGCCAATGACATGATCCGGGACTTGCAGCTGGAATACAACCGCACCCGTCAGGGCTCCATCACGCAGGAGATCACCGAGATCATCGGCGGCGCGGCTGCCGTGCAGGATCGGACATAATAAAGGAACTTTCTCTGGCATCGCGCAGCGATGGCTGAGAGGGTTCGTTGGATAAACAAGATTTGACAAGAGGCAATCCAAATGATACAGGGAACTATTATTCGCGTAGCAGGCCCCGTGGTGGATGTGCAGTTCACCGCCGGCAGGCTGCCTGCCCTGCAGGAGGCGCTTACCGTGACCGCAGAGGGCACCGAGCGCACCATGGAGGTGACGCAGCACGTCAACGAGACCACGGTGCGCTGCATCATGCTTTCTGCCAGCGAGGGTCTGGGCAAGGGAATGCCGGTGGAAGCTACCGGCCACGGCCTGACCGCCCCTGTGGGCGAGGGCACACTGGGCCGTATGTTCGACCCGCTGGGCCGCCCCATTGACGGCAAGGGTGCTGTGGACGAGCTGCCGCACTGGCCCATCCACCGCAAGGCACCCGGCTTTGCAGAGCAGAAGCCCGCAACTGAGATTCTGGAGACCGGCATCAAGGTCATCGACCTGCTGGCACCTTACGCCAAGGGCGGCAAGATCGGCCTGTTCGGCGGTGCCGGTGTGGGCAAGACCGTGCTGATCCAGGAACTGATCCATAACGTGGCCACCGAGCACGGCGGCTACTCCATCTTCACCGGCGTAGGCGAGCGCTCCCGCGAGGGCTGCGACCTGTGGGGCGAGATGAACGCCTCCGGCGTGCTGGACAAGACCGCACTGGTCTTTGGCCAGATGAACGAGCCCCCGGGAGCCCGTATGCGCGTGGCCGAGACCGGCCTGACCATGGCAGAGTACTTCCGTGAGGAGACCCACAAGGACGTGCTGCTGTTCATTGATAACATCTTCCGTTTCGTGCAGGCCGGCAGTGAGGTCTCTGCCCTGATGGGCCGTATGCCCTCTGCCGTGGGCTACCAGCCCACGCTGGCCAACGAGCTGGGCGCTCTGCAGGAGCGCATCACCTCCACCAAGGACGGCTCCATCACCTCGGTGCAGGCCGTCTATGTGCCTGCCGACGACCTGACCGACCCCGCCCCCGCCACCACCTTTGCCCATCTGGACGCCACCACTGTGCTGTCCCGTAAGATCGTGGAGCAGGGCATCTACCCGGCTGTGGACCCGCTGGCTTCCACCTCCCGCATTCTGGAAGCAGACATCGTGGGCGAGGAGCACTACCGCGTGGCCCGCAAGGTGCAGTCCATTCTGCAGCGCTATCAGGAGCTGCAGGACATCATTGCCATTCTGGGCATGGATGAGCTGGACGAAAACGACAAGCTGACCGTCATGCGCGCCCGCAAGCTGCAAAAATTCCTGTCCCAGCCTTTTGCCGTGGCCGAGAACTTTACCGGTCTCAAGGGCAAGTATGTGCCCCTGAAGGATACGGTGCGCAGTTTTGCCGCCATTGTGGACGGCAAGGCCGACGACCTGCCGGAGTGGGCGTTCTTCAACGTAGGTACGCTGGAGGAAGCACGCGAAAAGGCAGAAAAGAAGCTGGCTGAGGAAAAGGGCGGTGCCGTCTGATGAACAAGTTCATGCTGAGCATCACAGCGTCCAGCGGCGAGTTCTATCAGGGTGACTGCGAGGATCTGACCCTGCCCATCAGCGATGGCATCTACGGCGTGCAGGCCGGGCATAACCCGGTGCTGGTGGCGCTGCACATGGGCATCCTCCACTTTGTGGTGGACGGCAAAACCCGGGATGTGCTGGTGGGTGACGGCATTGCCGAGGTGACCCCCGCCTATGTGATGGTGCTGGTGGACAGCGCCGAGAACCCGGAGGACATCGACAAGAATCGTGCCGAAGCCGCCCGCATCCGCGCCGAGGAACGCTTGCAGCATAAGCAGAGTATGCACGAGTATTACCAGAGTAAGATCGCACTGGATCGTGCCATGCAGCGTTTGCAGACCGCTGCAAAGTATAAGCGCTAAGGCAGTATCCCTTTTACCTTATAGGATAGGAAAAAATCCCCCGTTTGCCCGTGGCAGCAGTGCCCGGGCAGGCGGGGATTTTTTTGTTGGAAGCACTTGACAGCTTATTTTTAAAGTGATATGATTTTGATATCAGAAAGAAATGCTTCCGACCCTGATAAGGAGGGACTTGTTATGGAAGAGAAAATTTTGAATACCCGCAAAAACGGTATGGTCATGCTGCTGCTCACCCTGCTGGGCTATGTGGTGGCTATCGCCCTGTTCGTTTACTGTATCACGTTGCTCAGTGCAGATCGGCCGCACCGACTGTTTCTGGGCATTCCGCTGCTGATTTTGTCCATTGCCTATTGGATTGCAGGCATTTTCCTGTTCTGCGGCCTTAAAGTGTTAAAGCCGCAGGAGGCGCTGGTACTCACCCTGTTTGGTGATTACATCGGCACGTTGAAGGGACAGGGCTTTTACTGGGTAAACCCCTTCTGCACCGCCGTCAACCCCGCCGCCGGCACCCGCCTGAGCCAGAGCGGAGACGTGAACAGCAAGGAAAACAGCGTGGCAGCGCTGTTTGGCAGTAACGGCCAGAACGCTCAGATGAGCGTCGAGTCCATGAGCAAGAAGATCTCGCTCAAGATGATGACCCTGAACAACTCCCGCCAGAAGATCAACGATTGTCTGGGCAACCCGGTGGAGATCGGCATTGCAGTCATCTGGCGCGTGACCGATACCGCCAAGGCCGTGTTCAACGTGGATAACTATAAGGAATACCTCTCCCTGCAGTGCGACAGCGCCCTGCGCAACGTGGTGCGGGTGTACCCCTATGATGTTTCTCCCAACGTGGACACCACCGGCGACGGCGTAGCCGACGAGGGCAGTCTGCGCGGCTCTTCCGAGGTGGTGGCTGCCCGCATCCGGGACGAGATCCAGAAGAACGTGGCCGAGGCCGGCATCGAGGTGGTGGAAGCCCGCATCACCTATCTGGCCTATGCACCGGAAATCGCAGCGGTCATGCTGCAGCGCCAGCAGGCCAGCGCCATCATTGATGCCCGCAAGATGATCGTGGACGGCGCTGTGGGCATGGTGGAAATGGCGCTGGATCGTCTGAACGAGAACAAGGTAGTGGAGCTGGACGATGAACGCAAGGCGGCAATGGTGTCCAATCTGCTGGTGGTGCTGTGCGGCAACCGGGATGCCCAGCCCATCGTGAACAGCGGCAGCCTGTACTAATGGCCGAGCCGAAAAAACAGGTGCCCCTGCGCCTGAACGCCAAGCTCTACGATGCCCTTGCCGCTTGGGCAGAGGATGACTTCCGCTCGGTAAACGGGCAGATCGAATATCTGCTTACCGAGTGCGTGCGTCAGCGTAAAAAGAACGGGAAATATGTCTCCGACCAGCTGGACGTCCCGCCGGAGCTGGATCTCCATTGAAGCACCCGTGACAAACGCAAATTATTAAAACAGGCTGCTGCACAAGACCGGTGCAGCGGCCTTTTGTTTGTTATGAGAAAGCTGCGCTTTCCAAGGAGCGGAGAGGACAAACGGAGAGAGAATTGATATACTAATTTGTTGCATAATGCTCCGGTATTTCGTCGAAAAAGCAATCGATGAACTGGAATTTTGGCGAAAACGCTTCTTTTTTGGATTTTTCCAGAAAATAACTTGCCTAAAAGTTTGCGGCGTGCTAAACTAACAGCGAGGAAATGCTTTACGTAAGCAGACAGGGGGTGAAGCTATGAAAATACTGGTCGTGGATGACGGTCAGCTTGCGATCAATTCGCTGATCCGCATCCTGTGCCGGGTCGCGCCGGACTGTGACTATATCAGTGCCATGACGACCGACGATGCTTTGACGTGGATGCGGCAGGGACCGATGGATGCAGCCTTCCTGAACTTGGAAATGCCGGGGATGAACGGCCTTGCCCTTGCCCGTATGATCCAGAAGCTGCAACCCCGCTGCAACCTCATCGTGGTCACCGAGCACCCGGAGTATGCGCTGGAAGCATTGCAGATCTTTGTCAGCGGCTTTCTGCTCAAGCCCGCCAACGAGTCCGATGTGCGCAATGTGCTGGAAAATCTGCGCTACCCGCCGGAAACGGCGCCTGTGGGCATCAAGATCCAGTGCTTCGGCAACTTCGAGATCTTTGTGGGCGGACGTCCGCTCTCCTTCAAGCGCAGCAAGAGCAAGGAGCTGCTGGCTTATCTTGTGGACCGCAACGGTGCCACCTGCACCAACGGCGAGATGCTGGCTGTCCTGTGGGAGGATAAGCCCGATACCGCTTCGCTGCACAGCCACCTGCGCAATTTGATCTTCGACCTCAGCCATACACTGGAGGATGCAGGGGTCAACGGGCTGCTGGTACGCGGCCGCAGCACATTGGCGCTGGATACCAGCAAGGTGGACTGCGATTATTATAATTTCCTGCGGGGAGACCGCTCGGCGTTCAATTCCTACCGTGGCGAGTATATGACCCAGTATTCCTGGGCAGAGGTCACCCGCTCGGCGCTGCGCCAGCAGGCCGCAGCTACGCCCAAAAGCGGGTCTATCCCAAGCTATTACGTCCCGCCCACGGGCTTTTAAAACTGCATAAAACACCAAAGGCTGCTGTGCATTGTTGCGCAGCAGCCTTTTTTGACTGACTTTATAACTTGCAGGCCGGGAAAATATGCGTCTCTTTCTGTGAAAATGGGATAATGGAACGCCCGCAGGCGTTCCGTCATCCCGAAATAAATTTTTCAAAACCTTTCCAGTTCCAGCAAATATTCCTTGATATCCAGCCCCTCGGCGTAGCCGGTCAGGCTGCCATCTGCGCCAATGACCCGGTGGCAGGGCACCACGATGCACAGCGGGTTGCGGTGGCAGGCGCTGCCCACGGCGCGGCTTGCCTTGGGGTTGCCCAGCGCCGCCGCCAGCTGACCGTAGGTGCGTACCTCCCCGTAGGGAATTTTGCGCAGCTGCGCCCATACTGTCTGCTGAAAGGCCGTGCCCTTTGCTGCCAGCGGCAGGTCGAACTCCCGGCGCACCCCGGCAAAATATTCGTTCAGCTGCTCCTCAGCTTCTTGTAACAGGGGCGTTTCCACCACCCTGCGGGGCAGCGGTTCCAGCTCCGGCGCACCGTCTGGGCAGAAATGTACCCCGCACAGCGCGTCGTTCTCCTCCTCCAAGCAGATGGCTCCAAGGATGCTGTTGATGTACCAGACGTTCAAAACCGGCCTCTTCCTTTCCTGCAAGAATGTGCTATACTGGTACTATCTTAACACAAAAGCTTCCGTGAGGAAAGGGGCGTTTCAACTATGGTCAAGGCACTGGAAGACATCATTGCAAAAAGCAGCAGAATTGTCTTTTTCGGCGGCGCGGGCGTTTCTACAGAAAGCGGCATCCCGGATTTCCGCAGCGTGGACGGGCTGTACCACCAGAAGTACGATTACCCGCCCGAAACCATCCTCAGCCATACCTTCTGGGAGGAAAACCCGGAAGAGTTCTACCGTTTTTACCGCGATAAGCTGATCGTAAAGGGTGCAAAGCCCAATGCCGCCCATCTGCGGCTGGCAAAGCTGGAACAGCAGGGTAAGCTGCGGGCGGTGGTCACCCAGAACATTGACGGTCTGCATCAGGCCGCAGGCAGCAAAACCGTGTACGAGCTGCACGGCAGCACCCTGCGCAACTACTGCACCCGCTGCGGCAAGTTCTATGATGTGGATTTTATCGCAAACAGCACCGGCGTGCCCCGCTGCACCGAGTGCGGCGGCATCGTAAAGCCGGACGTGGTGCTCTACGAGGAGGGCTTGGACGAGGAGGTGCTGTCCGGCGCGGTGGATGCCATCCGCCATGCCGATACCCTTATCATCGGCGGTACCAGTCTGGTGGTGTACCCCGCCGCCGGGCTCATCCGGTACTTCCGGGGCGACAATTTGGTGGTCATCAATATGCAGCCCACCGGGGCTGATGCATCCGCCGACCTGTGCATCGCAAAGCCAATCGGGCAGGTGCTGAGCGAGGACGTTTCGATGGACTGATTTTTGCGCTGTAAGGCGCGCTGTTTCGCGCCGGTTCGCACGCAGTTTTCCGTATGCTGATGGAAAGAACATCAGAACGGAGGAACTGCAAATGATCCAGGTATGCGACCCGCCGCGTCAGCGGCAGGTGCGGCGGCTTTCCGCCGAAGAATTTTTTACATTGGTGCGCTGCGGCGGGGCGGGGTTTTACCGTCCCTGCTCCGAGGTGCTGCGGATGCTGACCGCAGGCGAGGCGTGGGGCACAGCCGGGGCGGCGCTGCTGGTGCTGCCCCTCACCGCCGATACTGCCGCCGCAGCGGCACTGCGCAGCTGGCTGGGACGCAGGCAGCTGGAGGGCGGCTGTCTGCTTACCCCGCCGGTGTGTACCGGCACGGAGCTGCCCGCCCGGCTGGTGGAGGTTGCCGCCGCCCGGGCAGACCGGCTGCGCCGCAAGGGTACGGCATGGGCGGTGGTGGAGTGCACCGAAACGGCGGCAGCGCTGTTGCCGCTGTATTTCCGGCAGGGCTTCGGGCTGCGGGCGCTGCGCCCGCTGGAAAGCCTTGCGCCCTGCTTTTTGCTGCGCACCGGCTGCGTGCCCGCCCGCACTGCGCCGGTGTGGGTGCCGCTGGAAGATAGGGTACAGCTGGCATTGCTGCTGGCAAAAGGCTATGCCGCGCTGGACAGCCGCCCCTACGGCGGCAGCCTTGCGCTGGCGCTTTATCCGCTGAAAGAAACGGAATAACGTAAACCAGAGAGGGAATGAGAAAGCTATGAAGGCAGTGATCCTTGAAAGCTATGTGATGGAAGAAGGAGACTTGGACTGGTCCGGGGTAAAGGCACTGGTGCCGGACACCACCAGCTATGTGCGCACCGACTACGCCGATATTGCGCCCCGCATCGGGGATGCAGAGCTGGTGCTCATCAACAAGTGCCGCATTGACGAGGCAGTATTGGCGCAGTGCCCGAACCTTAAATGGGTGGGCATCATCGCCACCGGCACGGATAATATCGACCTTGAAGCCTGCCGCCGTCATGGGGTGGCAGTGGCCAACGTGCCGGGCTATTCTACTTACAGCGTGGCGCAGATGACCTTCAGCCTGCTGCTGGCCATCTGCCAGTGCGCCCAGCGGTACGACCGGGCGGTAAAGGACGGGTACTGGCAGCTGGGCATCCCGGCAGAATACGCTCTGCTGCCGCAGGTGGAGCTGCTGGGCAAGACCTTTGGCATCTACGGCTACGGAAGCATCGGCCGTCAGACCGCACGCATTGCAAAGGCCTTTGGCATGGAGGTGCTGGTGTGCACCCGCACGGTGCGCCCGGCGTACGCCGCCGATGGGGTGGAGTTCGTGGACTTTGACACCCTGCTTGCCCGCAGTGATGTGCTCAGCCTGCACTGTCCGGCCACCCAGGCGACCCGCGGGCTGATGAGCCGGGAAGCCCTTGCAAAAATGAAGCCCGGTGCCATTCTGCTGAACACCGCCCGGGGCGCACTGGTGGACGAAGAAGCCGTAGCCGATGCACTGGAAAGCGGCAAGCTTGCCTTTTACGGCGCAGACGCCTTTGCCACGGAGCCGCTGCCGCCCCAAAGCCGCCTGCGCGGCCTGCCGGGCGCGGTGCTCACCCCGCATATCGCGTGGACCACCAAGGAAGCATTGCAGCGGCTGATGGACATCACCACCGGCAACCTGCGCAGCTTTCTGGCCGGTAAGGGCGAGAACATCGTCAACCCTTGATTTTGGCAGGGCGCTGTACTATACTGTTCCATGATTTCAGGCTCTCCCGGCAAAGGAACTGCCGTAAAATAACGTATGCACAAGAGCATCCGGCAGCTTTGCCGCTGCTCTGAGGGAGGTAAAAATGAGTTACGCTATCGTATTCAGCAGCAAAACCGGCAACACCGCGCTGCTGGCACAGACCCTGCGGGAGCAGCTGCCGCAGGCAGACTGCTGCTATTTCGGCGCACCGGACACTGCCGCGCTGGCAGCAGATACCCTATATGTGGGTTTCTGGACGGACAAGGGCAAGGCTGACGCCGACACACTGGATTTTTTGCAGCAGCTGCGCAGCAAGCGGGTATTCCTGTTTGGTACGGCAGGCTTTGGCGGCAGTGCGCCCTACTTTGAAAAGATCCTTGCCGCCACCCGGCAGGCGTTGGACGGGAGCAATACCGTCATTGGCAGTTTTATGTGTCAGGGCAAAATGCCGGTGTCCGTCCGGCAGCGTTACGAGGCCATGAAGGCTAAGCCTTTACACATCCCCAATCTGGATGCCCTGATCGAAAATTTCGATAAGGCGCTCTCCCACCCGGATGCCGCAGATCTCGAGCAGCTGAAACAGGCTGTAAAATAAGATTTTCCGTAAAAAAGGTTCCGAAACGCCTGTGGGCGTCTCGGAACCTTTTTTATATAAACGGAAAACTAGTCAATGGTGGTTTTGGTGCGCCCGATGCCGATGACGGCGGTGGAGATCTTTTTCCAGCTGTCGCAGCCGCACACGCCGTCCACCCGCAGACTGGTGCGCTTTTGATAACCGCGCAGAGCCTGCTCGGTACGGGCACCAAAGATACCGTCGATGCGGCTGCCGGTCTGGTAGCCAAGGGTGGAAAGTGCGTCCTGCAAAACCATGACATAGCAGCCCCGGCTGCCCCGGCGCAGGGTGGGGTAACCGGCGGTGGTGCCGCTGCAGGCCGGGGTGCCGTAGCGGCGGTCAAAGTGCACCCATGTGGGGGTCTGGCTCAGCGGCTCCACATAGCCCCACGCGCCGGTAGCGCGGGCGGCGTTGTAAATTGCGGTGCGCTGGCGCTGGTCAAGGCTTTGCCCCACGTCAAACGCTACCCCCGCGTAATGCTGGCTGCGGGTGCCGTGACCGCCCTCCCAGATGCGGCGGAAGGCGTACCCCACCGGGATGCCCCTGCCGTATTTGCGGCGGGTCAGGTTCCACGCTTCCATAGCGGCAATGGTGGTCCACAGGGTAGGGCTGGACGATTTGCCCCGGAACTCCCGCAGCCGCAGGGTGGTCAGGGTGCTGTAAGGCATGGGGTCGTTCTCGTTCAGGTTTGTGTAGGTGTACACCTTGTTTTCGTAGGCGTCGTAGATCAAAAGGCGTGCCATCCCTCATTCCTCCTTCTCGCAGCCGCAGGGGTCGGCGCACTGGGCTTGCAAAGCATACCATGTTTCACGGTACACGATGCCGTTTACAGGGTGCAGCCCCGCCTGCTGCTGGACAGCCCGCACGGCAGCGGCGTCTGCCGCGCCAAAGTGGTTGTTATCGGCCACATAGCCCTCGCCGCAGGAAAGCTGTGCCCGGCGGTTGAGCCAGCGCTCCACCTGCCCCACCTCCTGCCCGGCGCTGCCCTCGGCGATGGCGCGCCCCGGGTAAGCGGTGCTGGGCGGGGTGTCCCGGTCGGGGTTCGGGGCATGGGCAGCCAGCTGCAAGCTCAGCGCTTCCACCGCCGTCCATGTGTCGGCATCGGCAATGCCGGTCTGCTCCAGCCCCAGCAGCTGCTGGGCGCTGCGGGTGGCGGCGGCAGTCTCCTCGGTATAGCGGTCGGCAAGGGGCGGGGCCTCCACGCTGGAAAAATAATAGGCGATGCGCTGTAAAAGCAGATTGTAGTACAGCACGGTCTCGCCGCTGCTGCCCACCGTCAGCGGGGTACCGGGGTAGGGCAGACGCTTTAAGGTGACCACCGGGCCGGAAGAGCGCAGCTGGCTGGCGCGGCCATAGAGAGAGTTCCATGTGGTGCGCCCCACCACGCCGTCCACGGTAAGCCCCGCAAACCGCTGGTACGCCCGCACCGCCCGCTCGGTATCCGCGCCGAACTTTCCGTCAATGCTTACCGGCGGGATGCTGCTTTCGTAGGCGCTCATAAGGTAGAGGTAAAATTGCAGTTCCCGCACCGCTGTGCCGGAAGAGCCGGTGCGCAGCACACCCGGGTACTCGCCGGGGCGCAGGGAAGAGGAGAGCAGCCGGTTGGCGATATCGTTGTACACCTCGTACAGCTTTTGCCATGTGGTGCGCCCCACCACCCCGTCTGCCGTCAGCCCGAAGTAGCGCTGGAACCGCCGCACAGCCGATGCCGTGCCCGCGCCGAATTTTCCGTCCACGGTCACGTTTTCAAGGCTTGCGTATACCGTGCGGGCGATCTTCAGCCAGAACTGCACCAGCCGCACATTCTGCCCGGCAGACCCCTCCCGCAGCGGCGTGCCGGGGTAGGCGTTGGGGGTGCCGTTGTCGGACTGGATGCTCAAAAACTCGTCGTACAGCTCCTTCCAAGTGGTCTGCCCCACTATGCCGTCTACGGTAAGGCCGTATTTGCGCTGGAAAGCACGCACCGCATTGGCGGTGGCAGTGCCGTATACGCCGTCTACCTTTACGGCGGGGATGGCGCTGTCGTACTGCGCCAGCGTGTTCAGCCAGAACTGTACCTGCTCCACCGCGCTGCCGGAAGCGCCGGTGCTCAGCACCGTGCCGTTCCATGTGCCGTTGGACAGGGTGCCGGTGGAAGTCTCGCCCTCGCTGGTCAGCTCGGCGAGATCTTTTACCGATACATAGATATAGCTGATCTTGTACCATGTCTGCCGCCCCACTACGCCGTCGGCGGTCAGGTTGAACTGCTTCTGGAACGCCCGCACCGTGGCGGCCATCCGGCTGCCGAATACGCCGTCTACCGTCAGCTTTCCAAGGAAGGGATAGTCCTTGGTAATGCGGTTCAGCTGCCTTTGCAGGGTGAACACCGCCGCGCCGCGGCTGCCCTGCCGCAGTGGTGTGCCGGGGTAGCTCTGCGGGATGGAGCGGATATTTTTGGTGCGCACGATCTCGATGCTGCTGCCGTAGTAGTAGCGTAAGATCTGCAACGCGCTGCGCCCGTTGTTGGCAAGCGCCACCGTGCCCCACTGCTTGAGCCCAGGGCAGGTGACCGATTTACCGTCGCAGTACTCGGAATAATAGGGGTTCACCGTGCCGCTTTTGCGCAGGTAGGTGTTGAAGATATCGTCCGTGATGCGCACCATCACCTCGAACACCGTGCGCCCATGGACGTAGTACTGGTCGTAGCTGGTGGAGTTGGTGATGTTGAAGGTGTAGCCCTTGCTGGGGTACCACTCGGTGTAGATACGGTTCAGCGCCAGCGAGATCTGGCAGTGGATGTTTGCCCGCAGTGCCTGCTCCGGCCACGGGGAACACCATAAACCAACGGACGAAATAAATGCTGCATCGTGTATTTTGCAGCGTATAAAAAGCGGCTGCTGCACAAAATGCTGTGCAGCAGCCGCTTTTTTGGGAGCTGATGAAACGCTTACGCTTCCGTCTTGGGCTCTTCCTCGGGCTTTGCTTCGGAATGCCGCCGACGGAACCAGTCGGCGGGGATGCCGCTCTGGGCAGGGGTAAGATCCGGCGCGGGGTGACCGTCCGGCAGGTGCGCACCGAAGGCCGGAACAAAAAAGAACTTGCGCACGATGAAGATCAGCGCGATCGCGCCAACGCTGAGCAGATTCTCCACGGCGGAATCGTGCCCCACCACCAGATGGCGTGCAATGGCGTAAAGCAGCACCTCAAGGCTGCTGCCGGGGCTGTGCTTGGCCAGCATCTTGATGAACTCGATGCCGATCACAATATCCAAGCTGCGCTCCAGAAAGGTGCGGATCTCTGCTTCGTTGCCGTCGAACAGCAGGCCGGGCATCCAGCGGATGAGCGGCACAACACTGAACAGCAGACCGATTAGCACTAAGCCGGACAACAGTACCTCCAGCAGACTGGAAGCCTGAATGATGCGGTTGCGCAGGGAGGTGCGCCAGTGGCTTTCTACCGGGTGAGAGGGGTGTTCCATAGTAAGACCTTCCTTTCGGCATTCTGCTAAACAGGATTCGACAAACTTTTGGTTAGATTGTAGCAGAATGCGGGCAGGCTGTCAATTCATGGAAAATCAATTCGCCTTGGCGGCAGACTGTGCCGGAACGTACCCGGCCTTCTGGATGCAGGCGATGCCGTCGGCGGTATCCAGCCAATCGTACAGCTGACGCTCCGGGCTGTCGGCGGCGGCATCCGGGTGGATGACGGCGTAAAAATCGTTGCAAAGGGGGTAGTTGCCATCGGCAAGGGTATCGTTGCTGGGTGTCACACCGTCCACCGCCAGCAGCCGCAGGCCGGGCTTAGAGTACATCTGGTCGATGTAGTAGTATACGGAAAAACCGATGGCGTTGGCGCTGTTGTTGTAATCGGCAATGCTGTCCACCAGCTCACCCATGGCGGCGGGAGCCAGCTCAGAGGGCGGGGTCATCAGCTCACCGCCCTGAATGAGCAGTTTTTTGAACAGGGTCTGACTGCCAGAGTCCTCGCCGCGCTGGAAAGCAACGATGGCCTGATCCTTGCCGCCTACGTCTTTCCAGTTGGTGATCTTTCCGGCGTAGATGTCCCGCAGCTGCTGCCGGGTAAGCGCCTGCACGGGGTTGTCCTCGTTGACGATGAACACCAGCGCGTCCACCCCAATGGGCTTCTGCTCCAGCTCCACGTTGGCCTCTTGCAGCTCTTCCTTTACATAGTCCGGCGCTTCATATACCACCAGCATCCGGGTGGTGGTGTCGTACAAGCCAAAGTTTTCCCATGCGTAGGCGGTGGTGCTCACCGTGATGCTGCTGCGGGCTTCTTCCAAGTCCATACCGGTGGTATCGGCCAGCATCTGCGCCATCAGCGGGATGCAGGCGGTGCTGCCGTCCAGCGGGGGAAAATCCTCCACGGTCAGAAACGGCGCTGCCTGCTGCACAGTAGAGGAAGCAGCAGAGGATGCGGGCTGTTCTACCACAGAGGAGGCGGTGCTGCCGGAGGGCGCATCCGTGCCCTTGCAGGCGGTCAGCACTCCGGCGGCGGAGCAGGCAGCCAGCCCCAGCAGAAAGCTGCGGCGGGAAATTTTAGTGTTTTTCATAAAAAAGCCCTCCTAACTCAATAGCCGTAACTCGGTTCATCGTCCGCAGTGGCAGACGAGAAAATACTCTGGCAGTACAGCCAGTTGCCGCTTGTGTCCATCCAGCCCACATAGAAGCCCCGCTGTGCGGCAAACACATGGTCGGGCAGGGCGTTCAGGCTGTTAGAATAGTACCCGGTGCAGCTGGCAAGCCCCTGCAGCACCACCTTGCCGTCTGCGTCCAGCACATCGCATACGTTGCCGTAGGCGCTGCCCGCAGCATCGCGGCTGCCGTAGAACATGGGTCTGCCGTCGGGGTCAGTGGTCAGGTAGTTGACGTAACTGTACTTGCCCTGCAGGGCGGTCAGGTCGCTGACAAGCCCCTGCGGGCCGTACAGCCGGGTGGCGGTGGTCTCGTAGCGGTCGTTGTCCTGCAATTCCAGCCAGACGTAGCCGCTGCCGCAGTTGCTCATCCGTACCCGCTGCTGGTGCTCCACCGGCTCTACGGTGGTGTCGGTCAGCAGCTTGCCGTTGTCCTTACTGTACACCCGCAGACTGCCGTCCAGCGCGTAGACGGCTATGGTGCTGTCGGTGGCGTCCACATCGTACAGAGGGGTCTTGGTGCCGGTCTCCAGATCATAGAGTTCGTAGCCGTGATCCTCGCCGCTGTGCCATGTTACCACATAGCCCGGGAAATATTGGCTGGGCTGCTCGTCAAAGGCGGCAATCAGTCCGCGGTCCTCTGTGGTCATATCCCGCAGTTCGTACCGGCCATCGCCGGTGGAAAAGCTGGCAAGACCGCCCGGGTAGACCTGCAAAAAGCCCGTGTACTGCTCGCCGGTCTGGGTGTTATACAAAATCTGGTCGGTGGTCTCGGCTCCGGTGGCAACGTCCAGCTCCACCCAGTCGCTCAGGGTATCGCTGTCGTAGAAAAGGCGGTATGCCGAGGCGGCACCGGCGCGGTAGACAGGGGTGCCGTCCTTTTCCTGCACAACTACCCAGCGGTTCTGTTGGTAATCCATATCCCAGTCGTAATCGTCCAGCCCTTCCGGGCGGGCGTAGCAGCTGAACACCAGCTTATCGCCGCATAGGGTGCAGCTGTATGCGCCCTCCGGCACCGGCAGCGCTGCGCCGGTGGCAAGGTCGATGACCTGACAGGTGCCGTAGCCGGACTCCGGGACGTAGCCGCCATCGACAAGGCGGCTCTCCTGCAGCACCAGCAGGCCGTTTTGCAGGGTAGCGTTCTGCTCGCCCTCAAAGGACATCACCTCAGTGCCGGTCTTGTCGTACAAGGCGGTGCGGCGTCCGCCCCGGCCGGTGGGGTCGGACCAGCTGCGCAGCCAGTAGTCCGCGATGCCGGTGGCACTGTCCTCCACCAGCGAGACGTTCTCGCTGCGGGCAGCCTGATGCAGCGGGGTGCTGCCGCACAGGATGGTGGTGCTGCTCCCCGCGCGGTCATAGCAGTACAATACCCGCAGACGGTCATCGTTCAGCACGGCGGGGTCGTACAGGGGCTTGCCGCTGTCGTCCGTGGGCACGGAAACGGCAGAGCTTGCAGCGCCCGGCACGCCGGTGGCGGGCGGCAGCAGGGCGCAGCCGCAGCCTAAAGTAAGGGCAAGGGCAGCGCAGACCGCCCCGCAGCCGATACGCAAGACAACACGCTTCATAAAAAACACTCCTTTGCAAAAAAACAGGGAGGAAAATTTTTCCGTTCACTCAGAATACGAAACAGCCGCATTTTTCATTGCAGGTCTTGCAGAAAAATGCGGCTGAAAACGGTTACAATTGCATTACAGCTGCGCCGGGGCAGGGGACGCTTCTGCCTTGTCCATCTGCTCCAGCTGCCGCAGAAAGGCCAGCAAAAAGGGCAGCGAGATGAAAAAAGTAAGCGCATCCGCAATGGGCTGGCAGAGCTCCACGCCCACAAGACCCAGCACCCGGGGCAATACTAAAATCAGCGGGATAAAGCACACGCCCTGCCGGCAGCAGGCCAGAAAGGTGGCGCGCCCGGCCTTGCCCACGCTCTGGAAGGTCATGTTGGCCACTACGATCACCGGCTGCAAAAGGACGGCAAAGCACTGGTAACGGAAGGCGGGCAGCGCCACGGCGGTGACTTCCGGGTCATCCCGGAACAGATGGATTAAAGCTTCATCCTTCCACCAGCACACCGCGATCAGCACCACCAGCAGCACAAAGGCAGCTTGCAGGGTAAAGACGGCAGCCTGCCGTACCCGGTGGTATTTACGTGCGCCGTAGTTGAAGGACGCCACCGGCTGCAAGCCCTGTCCCACGCCGATGGCCACCGAGAGGATGAACATAAAAATGCGGGACACGATGCTCATGCCCGCCACGGCGGCGTCGCCGTAGCTGCGGGCGGCAATGTTCAGCAGCATCCCGCCGATGCTGTTCAGCCCCTGACGGCCAAAGCTGGGCGCGCCGCCTGCAAGGATCTGCAAAAACTCACGCGGCTCCCGGGTGACGGCAGAAAGCCGGAACTGGCTGACCGTTTTGCCCCGCAGGAACATATACAGCAGAATGCCAAAGCTGATGGTCTGACTGAGGGCGGTGGCGATACCGGCACCGGCAGTGCCCAGCCCTAAAGCGAACATGAACAGCGGGTCCAGCGCGATGTTCAAAAGCCCGCCGGTGACCAGCCCGACCATGGCAAGGTTCGCCTTGCCCTCATACCGCAGGATGTTGTTCATCACCAGACTGGAGATCATCAGCGGTGCGGCAAGCAGGATGGGGCGGGCGTAGGCGCAGGCGTGGGGCAGAATGGTCTCGGTGCTGCCCAGCAGCATCATAAAGTCCGGCAGGGTGGCAAGGCCGGCCACTGCCAGCACTACGCCAAAGGCCAGCGCCGTAAAAAAGCTGGTGGAAGCAAAGCGGGTGGCGGCGTGGGTATCCTGACTGCCCAGGCGGCGGCTGATGATGGTGCCGGAGCCGTGCCCCAGCATAAAGCCCAGCGCCTGTATAATAGCCATCAGGCTGGAAACGACGCCCACCGCGCCGGAAGCACTGGTGGAGATGCGCCCCACAAAAAAGGTATCGGCCAGATTGTAGATGCTGGTGATCAGCATACTTAAAATGGTGGGCGCGGCCAGACTGAGGATCAGCCGGGGGATAGGGGTCTCAGTCATTTTGTGATACTGCACCGCAGTGCGGTCCTGCTGGGTCATGGAAAAATATCCTCCTTCAAAAACGAGAAAACCGCCCCTTCCAGAGCGGCAGATAAGCTTTGTAAAAACAGTATAACGCAGTTGCGGCAAAATGTCGAGAGGGAGAAAAACGGCCCTTTCTCCCCTGCGAAGGGGCGAAAAAGAAGGCGAAAACAGGGTGTTTTCTATATAAAGTGCTAAAGAATTGTCGAATTGCTTGTGAAAAATCACGATATGTGGTATTCTTTATAAGAAGGAATTGGAAAAATCTGTGCATTTTATGATTGGGAGGGATTTGTACATGAAATCCGTAGCACAAACTGTGATCGAAGCCGACCGCTTTTATACCATTGCCGCTCACACCGGCAACGTCATTCAGGCAGTGGAAGGCAGCAAGGACGGCGGCACTGTCCGCCTGGGCAAGTACGACCACAAGCCCGAACAGGAGTGGAGCTTTGTCCGCGAGGGCGATGGCGTGTACCGCATCCGCAACCGTGCTTCCGGCAAGCTGCTGGATCTGACCATGACCGGCACTGCCAACGGCACATGGCTGCATCTGTGGGAGGACGTGGGCGGCACGTCCCAGATGTGGAAGGTAGAGCACACCCCGGAGGGAACCGTGCGTCTGCGTTCTTCTTGGGCAGGCGGCAAGTGCGTGGACACCGTGGGCATGGGTGCCGAGGTGGGCGCTGTGCTGCAGATCTGGCAGGAAGTGCCCGGCGGTGGCGACCAGCTGTGGGTCATCTCTGAGGTAAAGGACCGCGTAAAGCGTGCTGCTAAGGTCGAGGAAGCACCCGCACCCGCTGCTGAGACTACGGCAGCACCGGCCAAGGAAGCCGCTCCCGCCAAAAAGCCCGCAGCCCGCAAGCCCCGCACCACCAAGAAGGTGGAGGAGAAGCCCGCTGCTCCCACCGCAAAGGCCGCAGAGCCGGTCAAGGCAGAAAAGCCCGCTGCGAAGAAGTCTGCTAAGGCAAAGGCTGAGCCTGCTGCCCCCGCCGCAGAGGTAAAGGCTGTACCTGTTGCGGAAGCTAAGACTGCCCCCGCCGCCGCAAAGCCCAAGGCAAAGCGTGCACCCTGCAAAAAGACCGTAAAGAAGTAAGGAATCATAAATAGCAAAAAAATCGGACAGACTGCGGTCTGTCCGATTTTTTTGCGTTTATATTAGCTTTTTATGCAGCAGGGGAGGCGTCATCGCTCTGGGCGGCGGTCTGCACGAACTGCACGATACTCTCGATGGTCTTGCGCAGCTGCACAAGGCTTTCCACGTCAGAGTCCTGCATCCGGGAGGTGGGCGCGGTCACCACGGTTTGGGCGGCAGTCACCGTGCCGGTCAGCTCCGCATGGATGTGGTGGGCGGGCACGTCCAGCAGGATGTGCACCTTGGGGGACAGGGTCTTGAGCAGCCCCTGCTTTTCGATGCCCAGAATCAGCTGCGGCGCGTCCTCCCCGGCGGTGAGGTTCGGCAGCTGAAGGTAGAGGTAGCCTTCCTTCGCGTTGGCGGGCTGCACGGTTTTTAGCTGCTTGAGATCCAGCTGGAAGTCATTCACCTGCTGCAAGCCGGTGGCGGCGGGGTCTACCCCCAGCAGGGTAGCCAGCTGGTTTTGGGAAATGTAGCTGCCCAGCGACCAGCCCGGCAGCAGCAGGCTTGCCAGCGGATATTCGGCAACAACCGTACTGCGCAGCTTGTTGTACAGCTGTCCGGCATCGTACAGAGTCTCTTCCTCGCTGATGTACATCCGGGTCAGAGGGGCATCGTTGACGGTGCTGGTGCCCGTCGGGTACAGCGCCAGCTGCACCGCCCGTGGCGTGTACTGGCCGGTCAGGCTGCCGGTGGTGCCGCCGAACTTGTCCAGCAGGGCGTAAAGGGCAGGGGGCTCTGCTTCGGTGGAGGTGATGGTGTAGTCCAGCGCAAAGCTGGCACCGCTCTGGAATGCCTTGATCTTGCGGCTGACGAAGCTGTACAGCACTGCCGCAGCCACCGCGCACACCAGAACCAGACACAGCAGAACGATCAGCGCCGCACGCAGACCGGTGCGCTTTTTGTGGGAAGATGCCATGGGAAAACCTCTCCTTCCGGTAAAACGTATTTGTTCCAGCATAACGGAACTGCCCGCAAATGTCAAGCGCCGCAAACTGCGGACAAAACAAAAAACCTGAAACATTTCTGTTTCAGGTTTCTGGCGGAAAGATGGGGATTCGAACCCCAGAACGCTTTTGACACGTTACACGATTTCCAGTCGTGCGCCTTAGACCAACTCAGCCATCTTTCCACATCTTTTGTTCTGCCTTTGGGCGGGTGCCCTTGGCGCTCCACTATAATACCTGAAAGCAGGCTTTTTGTCAAGGATTTTTTTGAAAAAAATCAGACTTTTTTAAAAATGACGAAAAAACGCGAAAAGACGTTCTGCCGCATGGACGGAAAGCACAAAAAGCCCTTGACGCACCCTTAAAATGGGTCTATATTGAGGGCAGAGAGCGCTGCGGCGGGTCATTTTGTGCCGCAGCGGTGGATATAAGGAGGATGCTTTTATGACTTATCCTGAGGTGCTTGCCAATGCCCGTACCTGCATTGGTCAATACTGCAAGGCCTGCCCGGTGTGCAACGGCGTGGCCTGCAAAAACCAGATTCCCGGCCCGGGTGCCAAGGGCGTGGGCGATACCGCTATCCGCAATTATAATAAGTGGGCGGACATCCGGGTGAACATGGATACCCTGTGCCCCGGCGGTGCACCGGATACCACACTGGAGCTGTTCGGCAAAAGCTTCCGCTACCCCTTCTTTGCCGGCCCCGTGGGTGCAGTGAACCTGCACTACTCCGATACCTACACCGATATGACCTATAACGATGTGCTGGTGCGCGCCTGTGCCGAAAACGGCATTGCTGCCTTTACCGGCGACGGCACCAACCCCACCGTGATGGAGATGGCTACCCGCGCCATCGGCGCTGCGGGCGGCTGCGGTGTGCCCACCATCAAGCCGTGGAACATCGACACCATCCGGGAAAAGATGGAGCAGGCCAAGGCCAGTGGCTGTTTCGCCGTGGCCATGGATGTGGATGCAGCGGGTCTGCCCTTCCTGAAGAACATGACCCCGCCCGCCGGCAGCAAGAGCGTGGAGGAGCTGACCGAGATCGTGCAGTTGGCAGAGCGTCCCTTCATCGTCAAGGGCGTGATGACCGTCAAGGGTGCACTGAAGGCAAAGCAGGCCGGTGCCGCTGCCATCGTGGTGTCCAACCACGGCGGCCGTGTGCTGGATCAGTGCCCCGCCACCGCCGAGGTGCTGCCGGAGATCGCCGCAGCCCTCAAGGGCACCGACGTGAAGGTACTGGTGGACGGCGGTATCCGCACCGGTGTGGATGTGTTCAAGGCGCTGGCGCTGGGAGCAGACGGCGTTTTGATCTGCCGCCCCTTCGTGACTGCTGTCTACGGCGGCGGCACAGAGGGTGTGAAGTGCTACATTGATAAGCTTGCCGGAGAACTGGCCGACACCATGCAGATGTGCGGTGCCCATACGCTGGCCGAGATCACCCCGGATATGGTGCGGGTCTGAGGTTTCTATTATAAGTAACAAAAAGGAGATGCCCGGCAGGACATCTCCTTTTTTGTTACTTCAAAGTGCCGTCCAGCACCTGCTGGTAATACCACGGCTTCGGGGCGTGGAAGGTCTTGCCGCTGAGAAAGGCAAAGTCCGGCTGGGTGAAGCGGGGCATGGTCAGCTCCCATGCGCACAGCGCCTGATACTTCAGCTTCAGCTCGCGGTTGGCGCTGTTGTTGCCGTACTTGCTGTCGCCAAGGATGGGGCAGCCGATGCTGGCCATGTGGGCGCGGATCTGGTGGGTGCGGCCGGTGATCAGCTGCACCTTCAGCAGGGCCAGACGGCCGGAGACGGCGATGGTCTCGTACCGGGTCTCCACCTCCTTGGCACCGGGCTGCTTGTCCTCTACGATCTTCACAATGCCGCGGTCAGCGTCCTTCAGCAGATAGCCGCCCAAGGTGGCGTCCGGCGGCATGGGACGGCCAAAGGTGACGCAGAGGTAGGTCTTTTGCACCTCGCGGTTTTTGATGGCAGAAAGGAACAGCTCCTCAGCCTCCGGGGTCTTGGCAATGATCACAAGGCCGCTGGTGCCGGTGTCCAGCCGGTGGCACAAGGCGGGGGTGTACAGGTCGTTCTCTTTGTACTCGCCCTGCTTGTTCAGGTACAGCAGCGCACGGTTCAGCAGAGTGTCGTCCTCCGGGCCGTCCACCGCAACGCCGGCGGGCTTATTCACGATCAAGATCTGCGGGCAGTCGTACACCACCTGTGCCGGGGTGCGGGCGTTCTTCCACGCGGGGCCTTCCACCCGGCGGTCGGCGTCCAGAACGTCATCCAGAATGAACAGCTTGATCTCGTCGCCTGCCATCACGCGGGTGGAAAGCGGCTGCTTTTTGCCGTTCAGCTTGATCTTGTTCTCCCGCAGCGCCTTGTTCAGACGGCCGGGGGTCAGGGCGGGGTATTGCTGGGTCAGATAATTGTCCAGCCGGGTGGGGGCAAGACACTTTACTTTTAAAATTTTCACGGGAAATTCCTCTCTATCTTAAAATCAGTTGCAATAGAATGGGTTCTTGATTCGTTTTTATTGTAGCGGAATAAATCTACCGCGTCAAGAAAGAAGGTATTTTTATGAACCTGAAATATAAGATTCTGGCTGTTCTGGCTGCGGGCATCGCATTGACGGCCTGCGGCAGCTCCGGCACCCCCGCCAGCACCCCCGCATCCAGTGCAGTGCCGGCCTCGTCCCATGTGGCAGAGGAAGGGGTCACGGAGCCCATCAACATGCTGACGTGGACGCTGGATGACCTCGACAGGGAGGACACGGTCACCTTTATTCCGGCGGAAATCACCTCCGGTGTGCAGGGCGGCAACCTGACTGCAAAAATCTTCAGCTATGACCTTTATAAAAAAGAAGATGTTGAAAAACTTGCCGTTGGGGATCAGATCACCCTCCACGAAGAGGGGGCTGCATGGAACCAGTTTGTGACCGTTGCAGTGGAGAGTATCGAGAAAAACGATCAGTACCATCTTGTCACCATCAATGGCGGCATGGAGGAGCAGTACGGTCTTGACCTGAAGCTGGAAGATGATGCCTACCGGACGATGACCTTTGACGATTACCCTGTCTACTATGAGATGGGAGAAAAGACGATGCCGCTGGCAGAGGATGTAGTGCTGAAGGACAGTTCTGCCGACCCGCAGGCCGAAGCCGTGGAGACTACGGGCGCGGATGCAGTGGCAGCAGCGATCAATGCAGACCCCGATAACTGGACCACCTATAATACCACGCTGGTGGTGCAGGGCGGCAAGGTGCTGGAGGTGCGCCGCATCTGGGTGCCGTAAATTTTGCTCAAAACCGTTGACAAACGTTTTGCGTATGCTATAATTTAGCTGTACGCAAAGGGGCACTGCGCTGCTTTGCGGAATGTAAAATTATGACAGATGGCAATGATGGGGTCAGAAATGCACACACCACCGTCCAGAGAGAGCGCCCACGGCTGTAAGGTGCTCCGGTCGGGATCATTTCGCGCCACCCCGGAGCTTCCGGCGAATGTAAACCGGACGCTGCGCAGCGTTAATGCGCCGAAAGCGGCAGGGGACACGTTATCCTTTGCAATTTGGGTGGTACCACGGAGTTTGATGCACAAGCAGCCTTCGTCCCTTTTGGGATGAGGGCTGTTTTTTGTTTTTTCTCCGTGCCGCCCCTCTGCCATAACAGCATAAAAACGGCGCCTGAGCGCCAAAAACGATTGAGGAGAGAAAGATCTATGCAATGGACCGGTTTGAATGAACTGCGCGAAAAGTACCTGAGCTTCTTTGAAAGCAAGGGTCATCTGCGTCTGGACAGCTTCCCCCTGGTACCCAAGAACGACCCCAGCCTGCTGCTGATCAACAGCGGCATGGCTCCCATGAAGAAGTGGTTTCTGGCACAGGAGGAGCCGCCCCGTCATCGCGTGACCACCTGCCAGAAGTGCATCCGCACCCCGGATATCGAGCGCGTGGGCATCACTGCCCGCCATGGCACCTTCTTTGAGATGCTGGGCAACTTCTCCTTCCAGGATTACTTCAAGGACGAGGTCATCCCTTGGGCATGGGAGTTCCTGACCAGCGATGAGTGGATGGCAATCCCCAAGGACCGTCTGCACATCTCTGTGTACGAGGAGGACGACGAGGCCTACGATATCTGGACCAAGAAGGTTGGCATCGCCCCGGATCACATGGTGCGTCTGGGCAAGGAGGACAACTTCTGGGAGCACGGCTCCGGCCCGTGCGGCCCCTGCTCCGAGATCTACTTTGACCGCGGCCCCGAGTACGGCTGCGGCAAGCCGACCTGCGGCGTGGGCTGCGACTGCGACCGTTATATGGAGATCTGGAACCTCGTGTTCAGCCAGTTTGATGCCGACGGCAAGGGCCACTACGAGCGTCTGGCACGCCCCAACATTGATACCGGCATGGGCTTGGAGCGTCTGGCCTGCGTAATGCAGAACGTGGGCAACCTGTTCGAGGTGGATACCGTGCAGAGCGTGCTGCACCATGTGGAGCACATTGCAGGCAAGACCTACAAGCAGGACCCCAAGAACGATATCTCCATCCGCGTCATCACCGACCATATCCGCAGCTGCACCTTTATGGTGTCTGACGGCATCCTGCCCTCCAACGAGGGCCGCGGCTATGTGCTGCGCCGTCTGCTGCGCCGCGCTGCCCGCCACGGCCGGATGCTGGGCATCGACCACCCCTTCCTCGTGGATCTGGTGGAGACTGTCATCCAGTCCAGCGAGTCCGCCTACCCCGAGCTGCGCGAGCATGACGCCTATATCAAGAAGGTCATCGGTACCGAGGAAGCAAACTTTGCCCGCACCATCGATGCCGGCATGAACATCCTGAACAACATGATCGACCGTCTGGAGAAGGCACACCAGAAGCTGCTGAGCGGCATGGACGCCTTCAAGCTGAACGATACCTTCGGCTTCCCGCTGGATCTGACCAAGGAGATCGCCGCCGAGCAGGGTCTGGAGATCGACGAGGACGGCTTCCACGCAGAGATGAAGAAGCAGAAGGAGCGCGCCCGCGCCGAGCGTCTGAAGAAGAACATCTCCGGCTGGAGCGAGGATCTGTTCGGCGCACTGGAAGCCGAGCCCACCGTCTTTACCGGCTACGACACCCTGACCGACAAGGGCACCGTTGTGGCACTGAGCGATGAAGAGACCCTGACCGATGCCATTGCCACCGACGAGGAAGCAAAGGACGGCGTGCTGGTGGTGCTGGATAAGACCCCCTTCTACGCTGAGATGGGCGGTCAGGCTGCTGACCACGGCGTACTGAACGGCACCGAGTGCAGCCTGCGTGTGCTGGACGTGAAAAAGACCCCCAAGGGCTACTACGTCCACACCTGCGTGCTGGAAAGCGGCATTGTGAAGGTGGGCGATGTGCTGACCGCACAGGTGGACAAGGGCTACCGCATGGCCATTGCCCGCAACCACACCGCTACCCACCTGCTGCAGGCTGCCCTGCGTGAGGTGCTGGGCGACCATGTGCATCAGGCAGGTTCCTATCAGGATGCCTCCATCACCCACTTCGACTTTACCCACTTCAGCGCCGTGACCCCTGAGGAGCTGGCACGGGTGCAGAAGATCGTCAACGATAAGATCTTCGACTCCATGAACGTCACCGTGCAGGAGATGCCGGTGGAGGAAGCCAAGAAGCTGGGGGCCATGGCTCTGTTTGGCGAAAAGTACGGTAAGGTGGTCCGCGTGGTGGACATCGAGGGCTGGTCTACCGAGTTCTGCGGCGGCACCCATGTCAAGAACACCGCCCAGATTGGCGGCTTCAAGATCGTCAGCGAGTCCTCTGTGGCTGCCGGCATCCGCCGTATCGAGGCTGTCACCGGCCGCAACCTGCTGATCCGTGCAAACCTGCAGGAAGCTATGCTGCATGATGTGGCGAACACCCTCAAGGCCAACAACGTGGCTTCTCTGCCCGCCCGTGCCGAGGCTGTGATGGCCGAGAACAAGGCCATGAGCCGCGAGCTGGAGGAGATGAAGGCAAAGATCGCCGCTTCCAAGGTGGACAGCCTGTTCGACAATGCCGAGGAAGCAGACGGCGTGAAGATCGCTTCTGCATACTTTACCGGTACCACCGGCGACACCCTGCGCGGTATGTGCGACAGCATCCGCGACAAGGCCGTGAACCCCGTGGTGGCTGTTCTGGTGGGCAAGGCCGAGGATAAGATCACCATGGCCGTTACCGTGAATAAGCTGGCACAGGAAAAGGGTCTCAAAGCCGGTGTGCTGGTCAAGGAGCTGTCCGCTATCGCAGGCGGCAAGGGCGGCGGCAAGCCGGACTTTGCAATGGCAGGTCTGAAGGACGAGACCAAGATCGATGAAGCACTGGCTGCTGTGAGCGCCATCGTCAAGAAGGCTCTGGGCTAAAAAGGATCTATGTCCCGTGCCCCGGTGCCGGATGTGCGCCGGGGCGGCGGGCTTTTGTAGAAGCAGGAAGGAGTGTTCCCCATGGAAGATTGTCTGTTTTGCATGATCGCAGAGGGCAAGATCCCCTCTAAAAAGCTGTACGAGGATGACCAGGTGGTGGCATTCTACGACATCAATCCGCAGGCAAAGGTGCATTTCCTTGTGGTCCCCCGCAAGCACATCTCCTCTGCCGCTGTGCTGACCGAGGAGGATGGTGCCCTGCTGGGTCACATCTTCACCGTCATCGCAAAGCTGGCCAAGGAGCAGGGGCTGGAAAACGGCTACCGCATCATCTCCAACGTGGGCGAGGACGCAGGCCAGACCGTGAAGCATCTGCATTTCCATGTTCTGGGCGGCGAAAAACTGCCTGTCTGATTCCAATACGAAAGGGAGATTTTGATTATGGCTGAAACTTATACCCTGCACGTTGCAGGCTTGACCCGTGAGCTGACCATCTGCAAGGTGAACGACCACATGGACATTGCCGCTTTCATCATGCTGGGTGATGCCGAGCTGACCGTGGCCGCCGCTGCGGAGCTGCTGAAGAAGTGCCCGGATTTTGATATCCTGCTCACCGCCGAGGCCAAGGGCATCCCGCTGGCTCACGAGATGAGCCGCCAGAGCGGCAAGCCCTACGTCTGCGCACGCAAGGGCGTCAAGCTGTATATGCCCGACCCTGTTGTCGTCGAGGACCAGTCCATCACCACTGCTGGCAAGCAGAAGCTGGTCATCGACCGCAAGGAGCTGGAAAAGATGAACGGCAAGCGGGTGCTGGTGGTGGACGATGTCATCTCCACCGGCGGCTCTCTGAAGGCGCTGGACGCGCTGGCTGAAAAGACTCAGTGCACCATCGTGGGTCAGGCCGCTGTTCTGGCCGAGGGCGATGCATCCGAGCGCAAGGATATCATCTTCCTTGAGCCGCTGCCCCTGTTCTTCCACTAAGCCGGGATGCGCCGCCCGCTCTGCGCGTTCTGCGCCGGAATGATGGGCCTTAGTTTCCTGTGGACTTTTTTGCCGCAAACGGAGCTTTTTGTGCCGTTTGCGGCATTTTTTGTTGCTTTTTTGCTGCTGCTTTGCATCCCGCGCCGCAGCCGCAAGCTGGCGGTCTGCCTGCTGCTGGGCGCGCTGGCCGGGCTTTGTGCGGTGTGCACCACGAGTGCCCGGCTGGAGTGTACCCGGTCAAATTACGCCGGGCGCACCGTGCTGTTGACCGCCGAGGTGGAGCGCGCGGACAGCAGCTATTTTTCGGACACAGTGGACGCGACCCTGTGGGTGGAAAGTGTGAACGGCAGACGTGCGGGTTTCCGCATCACCTGTGCAGAACTGCCCGCCTGCGCGGCAGGGCATCGGGTGCAGGGCTGGTTCACACTGCAACAACCGGACATAGAAGAACGGACGGCACAGTATGCAGACGGCATCGCGCTGCAGGCAGAGCCGTTGGCAGAAAAGCCGCAGCTTACCGTGCTGGGCGAGAGCGGCAGCTTCCGTGCCCGCACCCACCGCTTGCAGCAAAAACTGAGCGAGAGCCTGCGCCGGGAGATGCACCGGGACACCGGCGGCGTGCTGGCTGCTATGACGGTGGGCGACCGCAGCGGGCTTTCGGCGCAGCTGCGCAGCGCCTACCGGGGCGCGGGGCTTTCCCATGTGCTGGTGGTCAGCGGAATGCACGTTTCCATCCTGTGCGGGGATATCCTGAGCGTCTTGCTGCCCTATCGCTGGGAGCAGAGCTACCGCCGCCGCAGACGGCGCACGGTCTGGAAAAGTCTGCTGGCGCTGGTGCTGATGGGGGTGACTGGCTTTACACCCTCAGTGCGCCGCGCCGCCGTGGCGGTGTGGGTCAGCGCCTTGGGTGTGTGGGTATGGGGCCCGGCGGATACTCTCACCTCGCTGGCGGCGGCAGGCATCCTGATGACCGCCGTCAACAGCTATGCGGTGTGGGATATCGGTTTTGAGCTTTCCTTTGCAGCAGTGGCGGGCACGGTGGCGGGTGGTGCCTGCATCCGCCGGATGCGGGATGCCCACGACAGACGCTTTTGGATCAAAGCCGGGGAGAATCTGCAAAAGCCGGTCAGGCGCCCGTGGTTTAATAGGCTGCTGGAGCGTTTGCAGGGTCTTGCAGAGAGCGCCTGCATTGCCGCCTGCGCCTCGGCGGCTACCTTCCCGGTGCTGGTGCTGCGGGGGCTGAGCGTCAGTGCGTGGGCGATGGTCTCCAGCATTGCGGTGCTGTGGATGGTGCAGCCGCTGCTTTTGCTGGGGCTGGCAGTGGCTTTTGCGGGGCTGGTGCCGTGGCTGGCACCGGTGCACGGGGCGCTCTCCCGCGCGGCAGACCTGCTCACCGGCCTATTGAACGGCTGGGCAATCTGGCTCTGCACAAAGCCCGGGGCGTCCATCTACTTTGATACCGCCTACGCGGCGCTGGTCTGTCTGCTGCTGTGCGGGCTTGGGGTGCTGGCTTTCCGTTGGCGGGTGCGTCTGCGGGTGGCTCTGCCGGGCATCCTGCTGGCAGCAGCGGTGGGCATCGGGCTGGGAAACGCCCTCAGCCGGGACGTGGTGCACATCGACCTTGTGGGCAGTGCACAGGCACCTGCGGTAGTGGTTACCCAGAACGACCGGGCAGTGGTGCTGTTCCGGGGCGGCAGTGCCGCCCAGCGTGCGGTGGAAAACCAGCTGGCGCGGCGGGGCGTGCGCACCGTGGAACTGGTGGCAGACCTGCGCATGAATGCAAAAACCGCCTGCACCCTGCCCGCACAGCAGGGCATCCGGGCAGAGCGTCTGCCGGTGAACACAGCACGCAAACTGCGCTGCACTCCGGCGGCGGTGGAGCTGCTGCGCACCCGGGAAGGGTGTCTGGTACGGCTGAGCATCGGCAACCGACAGTTTGTAACTTTAAGCGGCAGGGCAGAGCTGGCACAGCCGCTGCAAACGGAGTGGCTGATCGCTACGCCGAAAAAGCCGGAGACGGTACAGTACCAAAAACTGCTGGCGCTGCGCCGTTACAGCTGGATGGCATCGGAAACGCAGTACACCGCCTCCCTCAGCCTGCGCCGCACCGGTGGCGAAAAACTAGGGTAGCGCTTTGCAATCCGGGCCGAGTGTGGTACAATACAAGGAGCAATTTATAACAGGAAAGGGGCATTTGCGTGGCCACGGAAGCAAAACTCCGGCAGCTGGCCGACAAGGGCTGCCCGGTCTACTATTTTTATTCCAGCGAGCGGTATCTGGTGCGGCAGGCGGTAGCGGCGGCGGTGCGGGTGCTGTCGGCAGACAGCGACGAGGACGCCACCATCCTGGACGGTGCCGCGCCGGAGCTGGAACAGCTCATTATGGCGGCGGGTACCATCTCCTTTTTCGGTACCCGGCGTGTGGTGGTGCTGCCGGAGCTCGACCCCGCCGCCTATGGCAGCAAGGACTTGGACGAGCTGTGCAGCACCCTTTCCAGCTTGGAAAACGCCGTGGCAGTGCTGGGCAGTGTGTTCCCGCTGGAGCGCAGCAAGCTCAAGCTGGGCAAGCAGGCGCAAAAGCTGCAGGCCCAGTGCAAGGCCATTGGCTACACGGAAGAACTGGCAAAGCCCCGCCCCTTTGAACTGAAAAATATGATGATGGAGCGCGCAAAGGCGCAGGGCACAGCCCTGCCGGACGGCGCCGCCACCGCATTGCTGGAGCGCTGCGGCGAGGACCCCTTTCTGCTGGAAAACGAAGTGGACAAGCTCTGTGCCCTGTCCGGCTACCAGACCGTGAGCGCCTCCATGGTGGCAGAGATGGGCACAGTGAGCCTTGAAGCGGATGTGTTCGAGATGATTCGCATGATCACCGCCAAAAACGCCACCGGAGCCTGCAAAAAGCTGCAGACCCTGCTGCGGCTGCAGCAGGAGCCCATTGCCATTACAGCCGCCATGATCGGCAGTTATGTGGATCTGTACCGGGTAAAGCTTGGGGCGGCAAAGCGGAAAAATTACAGTGCGGTGCACAAGGATTTTGGCTATAAGGGCAGCGACTACCGGCTGAAGCGCTCGGCAGAGACTGCCGCCCACTACACTCTGCCCCAGCTGGAAGCCTGCTTGCAGGTGCTGCTGGAGCTGGATCAAAGCCTGAAAAGCCAGCCTGTGGCGGCGCAGACACTGCTGGAAACAGCACTGTGCCGTCTGGCGCTGGCGGGGAGCGGAAGATGATGCAAAGCGAGATGATCCATACCGACCGGGTGCTGATCGTGGAGGGCAAATACGACGCCGTCCGTCTGGCGCACCTGACCGATGCCATGATCCTGCTGACGGATGGTTTTGGCATTTATAAAGACAAACAGCGCCAGCAGCTGTTCCGGGCGCTGGCGCAGAAAAATGGTCTGATCTTACTTACAGATTCGGACGCGGCAGGCTTCCGCATCCGCAACTACATCACCAACATGGTGGGTGCGCAGAACGTGGTGCAGGCCTATGTGCCCGCCATCCACGGCAAGGAAAAACGCAAGGCGCAGCCCGGCAAGGAGGGCTTGCTGGGGGTAGAGGGCGTGGACGATGCCCTTGTGCGGCAGGCTCTGCTGGACGCCTTGGGTGCGGAAGCCGGTGCCGCGCCGGTGCGCCCGGCAGGGCGGCAGATCACCTACACCGATCTGTACGAGTGGGGGCTTTCCGGCAAGCCCGGCAGCGCCGAGCGCAAGGCCAGACTCTTGAATGCGCTGGGACTGCCGCCGCGCCTTTCCAAAAAGGAACTGGTGGAGGCATTTAACCGCCTATATACTTTTGAACAACTGGACGAGTTGCAGTTGAAAATTTTGCAGGAGTAAAAACCTAGCCGTTTTTACCCCACGCCTGCCGCAGCAGTTCCAGCGCGTGGGTCTCCAGCCGGGAAACGTAGCTGCGGCTGATGCCCAGCAGCCCGGCGGTCTCCAGCTGGGTCAGGGGTGGCTGTCCGGCCAGCCCGTACCGCAGCAGTAAGATCTGCCGCTCCCGGGCAGGCAGCGTGTCCAGCAGCTGCCGCAGCCGCCGGACATCCTCCTGCCGCTCACAGCTGTCCTCCATGCAAAAACCGTCCTGTATCACGTCTGCTAAGGTCAGAGCCGAGTCTCCGTCTGCCTCCAAGGCTTCCTGCAGAGAGACGGTCTGCCCGCTCTTGCGCTCCCGCCGGAACTGCATACGGATCTCGTTTTCAATGCAGCGGCTGGCATAGGTGGAAAACCGCGCCTTGCGTGTGGCATCAAAGGTATCTACCGCTTTCATCAGTCCGATGGTGCCGATGGAAACAAGATCCTCCTGATCGCCCGGCAGGGCGTAGTATTTTTTTACGATATGCGCCACCAGCCGCAGATTGTGGCGGATCAGCCTTTCCCGGGCGGCGGCATCCCCGGCGCGCAGGGCGCTGAAAGCGGCGGCTTCTTCCCGGGCTGTGAGCGGACGCGGAAAGCAGCCGCTTTCCAGATGGAGCGCCAGAAACAGAAATTTTGTGGCGAAAAATTGCAGTAAGGTCAGCAGCACACGATATCCCTCCCGGTACATAGTTGTTAGATTGTATGAGCCGGGGCGCGGATAGTTGCCGGAGGGTGCGGAAGGGGAGCGCCTGCAAGGCACAGGCAGAAGCTATCGTGAAGTTTGAGCTGATCTATGATTGATGCCGAAACCGCCCGGACGAAAAATGTTCGGGCTTTTCTCATATATTCCAAAGTTGCGGTAGAAGTGTACACAAGCTTTATGGTATAATTTGAATACGAAAACTGAGCGATCTGCAACTTGAAGTTGACAAAGTGCATTTCCCGAAAGATAGATAATGACACCTCGCTTTGGTAGAATTATGCTATCAAAACCAAAGGAGGTAACACCTATGAATTTAGGCGAAAAAATCTACAAACTCAGAAAAGAAAAAGGTCTGTCTCAAGAAGCTCTTGCAGAGTTTGTGGGAACAACCCGACAAGCAATCAGCAAGTGGGAGAATAATCAAGGATATCCAGAAACAGAAAAACTGCTGTTGCTTTCAAATGTCTTTGAGGTATCCATTGACTTTCTGCTGAAAGATGAAAAAACGGAAAGTAGCGCAGATGAAAAAGGCTATTATGTAAGCAGAGAAATGGCTGTTGGCTATATCGCCAACGAGAAAAAGACTTGCAAATATTTTGGTGCTGGATTCGCCTTGTTTGCTTTAGCTGGAATACCCTACACCGTGTTTCAGACAACGACTGCATGGAAAGTGTTGGGTATGTCCATTTGCATACTTGCAGGAATTATTGCTCTTGTGGTTTCAATGTTCATTTCAAAAGATGAATACACAATTTTGAAAAAAGAGAGTTTGCTTTTTGATTATGAATTTCTAAAGGTACTAACTGACGAATATCGTTCCATGAAGAAAAAGAACATGGTTGTTGCTATCCCTTGCACAGTTCTGTTCATCATAGGTCTTTTGACACTCGCTATTACCGTTCGAGGAATAATTCCATGGACACACTATCATTCGCTTGTCTTTTTAGGATTGTCAGTCGGATTATTCGGCTTTGTATATTCTGCTGGAACTATGGAGGCGTATGAGATTTTAGTCCATAACGAGAAATATTCAAATAGCTTCTGGTTTAAGGTTAAGCGAAAAGCAAAATTAAAAATCGACAAATGGTAACACACAATAACTAAATATCAAAAAACTGACCGTTGACTGGTCGCAATCTGCGAAAAGTTGGCGGTCTTTTTTTATCCCCATTTTCAAAAAAGGAGGTCAAACAAAATGGAAAAACCGAAAACCCTTGAACAGCTTCGGGCTGAAAAGGAACGAGCTGTGACGTAGCTTTTACCAGAACTGGCGCAAAGCACAAGTACAGAATTGCCCAAACAGCAATTCTGGTGCTGCCGAAAGCGCAATTCTGGAGCAGCTTGAGGATTATTTTTATCAGGCGTTGGAGGTAGAACTCCTGTTCCGGCTCTGCCCGGACGAGGAGGAAACCATCTACCAGATCGTAGACCTGCTTGTGGACACCTGTTCTACCAAACGCAAGATGTTGCGGATCGCCGGAGATGATAAGCCCGCCGAGGTAGTACGCAGTCGGTTGAAAAAGCTGAATGCCGACCACATCCGTTTCGTGCTGGGTTCTCTAGCAGAAAACACCGCCCCAGTGCGGAACATGAAGCAATATCTGCTGGCAATGCTCTACAATGCGCCCACCACCATGAACCTCTACTATCAGAACAAGACGAACCACGACTTTGCGCGTGGTTCTCCGAAAGCGGGGTGATGTTATCGAAAAAGCACATTCGCAAGCGGAACAGGTACAGCAAATTCCCATCGATGTGCTGCACCCCTTCACCAACCACCCTTTCAAGGTGCTGGACGATGAAGCTATGACCCGGACGGTGAAGAGCATCGCACAGTACGGCGTGCTGGCTCCGCTGATCGACCGCCCTCGCTCGGAAGGTAGCTACGAGATCATCTCCGGGCACCGCCGTCAGCACGCCGCCCAGCTTGCCGGGCTGGAAACTCTGCCGGTCATCGTCCGTCAGATGGATGATGATGCCGCTGTTCTGCTTATGGTGGACTCGAATCTCCAACGTGAAAACATCCTGCCCAGTGAGCGGGCTTTTGCGTACAAAATAAAGCTGGAAGCATTAAAAAATCAAGGTGCTAGGTCGGATTTAACTTCATCCCAAGTTGGGATGAAGTTGCAGGCACTTGATATCGTTGGGCAAGAAGCGGGAGATAGTCGCAATCAGGTGCATCGATTTATCCGCCTGACGAATCTCATTCCCGAATTGCTCGACCTTGTAGATGAAAAGAAAATCTCCTTCAATCCCGCTGTGGAACTGTCCTATCTGGACGAGGCTCAACAGCGGGATTTTTTGTAGGCCATGAAGCAATTCCGGCAAAGCGGCCACGACTGCTATCTGGTCATGCAGCTGCATCAGGATGCAGACCCTGCGCTGCGCTTTGCCGCCATGCGCTATCTGAATAAGCAGAACGTCGCTCCGTCCATTGAAAATTACGAGATCCTGTACCGGGGCAACCTCCCGGAAGGAAAGCGCAGCGTTCCGCAAGCAGAGCTGCTGGAACAACTGTACCAGAAATTCAACTGCGCCCGTCCTCTGGACTACCATGGGCACAGCCTGTCGGTCAGCGATGTGATCATGCTGAATCAGGATGGGAAAATCTCGGCGCATTATGTGGACAGCATCGGCTTCAAGGAACTGCCGGGGTTTCTGGATAAAAAGTCAGAACGCCCTTCTGTTTTGCAAAATCTCAAGGAGAAGTGCGATGCCCCGGAGTGCAACCCCACCGTCTGCCGGAAAGCGAGGGATGCCCATGAACTTTGACCATGAAGAACTGATGCTGATGATGCTCTACAACACCGGCACCCGGCTGGGGCTTATCCACGAACTGCGGCTCATGCAGTGCTACCTGATGCCGGATGAAACCGCCCTGCGGGAGCTGTCGGAGGGTGTTATCGAAAAACTGAAACTGCTGACCGATGCAGAGTTTGCCGAACTGGAATTTCCCCCGGACTGACTTTTGCCGCCTGCGGGCGGCGTACATATACTCTTTCCCTCAACGATGTGATTATGGTGTATCACTCCCCTCTGTTTGCTGTTTCAAAACATTTTTCGACTTTTTTTCAAAAAAGTCTTGGCAAGGATTTATTTCTATGGTAAACTTTTTGTAAAAGTTCATAGGCAAACCCGGCGCAAGTCGGCGACGCAAAGCTATAGGGACCCACCGGGTCAGCCAGTTGCCAGTAAGAAATTGCTGTTTTGCTGTTGTCAGCAGATTTGCGGGTTTTCCAGAAACAGGAGTTGACAAAGGTGAATACCCAGCGATACACTGACAGCAGAGCACCTATAATGTCCTGCTGTTTTCTGCTGTCCGTAAATATCGCTTTATGAAGTCAGATGACGCTTTCAGTCATGGGTTCGCCATGCCTTGAAAGCGTTTATTTATTTTCCAGCGGCAGAGTTATAAAAATGGAGGGGGACATGATATGAATGTTACAAAGCGAGCCAGAACTTGCAGGGGTCTGGCAATTCTAATGACGATGCTTCTGCTGACGGCATTGCTGTCTCTTTTGGCAAGCGCAGCAGAAACAGTAAGCCAGCATGAGCGTGTGAGGGTTGGCTTTTTTGCAATGGACGGCTATCACATGATGGACGAGGACGGAAACCGCAGCGGTTATGGCTACGATTTTCTCCGCTTGATGGCGCGCTACTGGGACGTAGACTATGAATACGTCGGCTATGACAAAAGCTGGGAAGAAATGCAGCAGATGCTGATCGACGGCGAGATCGACATGGTAACTTCTGCCCGCAGAACGCCTGAGCGCGAAGAATTATTTGATTTTTCCCGTCCGATCGGAACCAACAATGGTATCCTGACTGTCCGCAGCGATAATAGCACCATCGTTGAGGGAAAATATAGTACCTACGATGGGATGCGTGTTGCACTCCTGCGCGGAAACTCCCGGAACGATGAATTTGCGGAGTATGCACGAACCAAAGGCTTCACTTACAAATCGGTCTATTTCGATTCGGCTGAGGAGATGGCAGAGGCACTTCAGAATGGAACGGTTGATGCCATTGTCACCAGTTCCCTGCGCAAAATGAACAATGAGCGCATCCTTGAAAAATTCGGCAGCAGTGATTTTTATGTGATCGTCAAAAAAGGAAACACTGAACTTCTGAATAAGATAAATTATGCGATTGATCAGATGAACGCTGCCGAAGGCAGCTGGAAAACGACCCTCTATAACAAAAACTACGAGACTACCGATACCAAAAATCTGGAGTACGCGGAAGAAGAAAAGCGTATCATTGCCCAATATTCCAAGGAAAATCCCCTTCATGTTCTGTGCGACCCGACCCGGTATCCCTATTCCTATACAGAAAATGGCGAAGTAAAGGGCATTCTCCCGGACTATTTTCGGAAGATAGCAGACTATGCAGGACTCTCGTATGAGTTTCTTGTTCCTGCGACCAGAGATGAGTATATCGCATATCAAAGCAATAAGGATGCGGTAAACATCAGTATTGATGCACGATTGGATACGGATAATTACGCAGAGACCAAAGAATGGGGATTGACCGCTCCCTATATCACGATGCGAATGGCAAGAGTGACGCGGAGAGACTTTGATGGGAAGATCAATGTTGTCACCACAGTCAATCAGACCGCATCCACATCGATCGAAGATGTGCTGGCACCCGGTGCGGAAAAACTGATGTGCAGTACCCGTCAGGAGATGATGGAAGCTGTCCGCAATGGCAAAGCGGATGCAGCCTTTGTCTACTATTACATGGCACAGGCATTCGTCAACAGCGACACAACAGGTACAATGACCTACACGCCGCTGGAACAACCCACATTCAGTTACCGCATGGTGGTTTCCTCTACGGAAAACCATGCGCTGGCAGGTATCCTGACAAAAGCAATGTACGCAATGCCGGATAATCTTGTTGAAGACCTTGCAACACAGTACACCACTTATAAAGCAACGAATCTGACACTTGCAGATATGATCCGTCTGCATCCGGTCACAGCTGTCGCCATCATCGTATTTATCTCGTGGATGGCGGTCGCAATGATCATTATCGTGAACCGCTTGCGGACACGCAGAAAATTACAGCTTGCAGCTCAGCAGAAAGCGAAAGAAATGGCTGTCCTTGCAGAGCAGGCGCAAGCAGCCAGCAAAGCCAAAAGCACATTCCTTTCCAATATGTCCCACGACATCCGCACCCCTATGAACGCCATCATCGGCTTTACAAATATTGCATTGCATCAGGATTCTGTGCCGGAAATGCACAACTGTCTGAAGAAGATCGAGGAAAGCTCGGATCATCTGCTGTCCCTGCTGAATGATGTGCTGGATATAAGCCGCATCGAGAGCGGAAAGGTGGAGTTTTCCCCTGTTCCGGCGAATATCACCGCAGTTACAGACAGTGTGATCGAGATCGTGAAGGGGATGATTCTGAACCGGGAACTGAACTTTGAAGTGCATCGTGAACCGCTGCAAAATCCCTATGTCATGACGGAACCCGTCCGTATCCGGGAAATTCTGGTCAATATCCTGAACAATGCCGTGAAATTTACCAAGGATGGCGGCACCATCCGTTTTGATGCAGACAGCCGTCCGGGAGCCGATGCACAGCACATCGTGATTTGCTATCGGATCAAAGATACCGGCATCGGTATGAGCGAAGAGTTCCAGAAAAAGCTCTTTGACGAATTTGCACAGGAAGAAAATGGCGTACGGACACAGTATAAGGGCACGGGTCTGGGAATGCCCATCTCAAAGAAGTATGTTGAACTGATGGGCGGCACGATCACAGTAGACAGCCGGAAGGGCGTCGGTACAACCTTTACCGTAGAGATTCCCATGGAATTGACAAATGCTGAGAAAGTCGAAAAAACAAAGCCGCTTGTACAGCACAATGACCTGAAGGGGATCAAGGTGCTTCTGGCAGAAGATAATGATCTGAACGCCGAACTTGCCACGATTCTGTTGGAAGATTTGGGAATGACAGTAACGCGTGCAGCAGATGGGCAGGAAGTTGTTGATCTGTTCGCAGAGCATCCGGCGGGCACTTATGATATTATCCTGATGGACATTATGATGCCTAAAATGGATGGACATCAGGCGGCAAAGGCAATCCGAGCAATGTATGCTGACCGCTCGGATGCAGAAGAGATTCCCATCATCGCATTGTCGGCAAATGCTTTTTCGGAGGACGTTCAGGCATCTCTGGACGCAGGCATGAACGGTCATGTTTCCAAGCCTCTTAACATGGAAGAAGTAACCAAAGTTATTGAGCGTAACTTGAACAGGCCGTAACTCCAGCGGATTAATACCTACATATTTCCCCCAAGCGGGCGACCACAAAAAGGTTGCCCGCTATTTTTATACCCTACAAGGTCAACGACAAGGCGTACAACAAACTGGGATTCAGCATCCACAATTATTTCTTCGCGAAAGCCATCGACCAGGTGCGTCCGGGCGGCGTGGTGGCGTTCGTCACCAGCCGCTACACCATGGACAGCAAGGATAACCCCGCCCGCAAGCACATGGCAGAGCGTGCCGATCTGCTTGGTGCCATCCGCCTGCCGAATAATGCGTTCAAGGCGAATGCCGGCACCGAAGTTGTTTCGGACATTATCTTTTTGCAGAAGCGTGACTGCCCTGCAGACATTGAGCCGGACTGGGTGCAGCTTGGCAAGACCGAGGACGGCTTTGCCATCAACCAGTATTTCGTAGACCACCCGGAGATGGTGCTGGGCGAACTGACCACCGAAAGCACCCAGTACGGACGAGAGGAATTGACCGTTGCGCCCATCGAGGGCACCAGTCTTGCAGACCAGCTTGCAGAAGCGGAACAGCACATCAAGGGCAATTACACTGCGATGGAGATTGCTGCCCCGGACGTCGCAGATGCGGAAGCACAGCGCAAAACGCTGCCCGCAGACCCGACTGTGAAGAATTTTAGCTATACGGTTGTTGATGGCGAGATCTACTACCGAGAGAACTCTATCATGACGCAGATCGAACTGTCCGACACCGCCAAGGGGCGCGTCACCGGCATGGTGGAGCTGCGGCAGATCGTCAACGAGCTGATTGACCAGCAGTTGAACGACTACCCGGACGAGGACATTCAGGCGACACAGGCAAAGCTGAACACCACCTATGATGCCTTTACCGCAAAGTACGGTCTGCTGTTTGAGCAGGATTCCTCTTACTATCTGCTCTGCTCCTTGGAAAATCTGGACGAGCAAGGGCAGCTTAAGAGCAAGGCGGCGATGTTCATGAAGCGCACCATTCGCCCGGAGCGCACCGTCACCAGCGTAGATACCCCAGCGAAGCGTTGGCGGTGTCCATCGGGGAGCACGGCAAAGTAGACCTGCCCTATATGGCAGAGCTGTTGGGAACACCCGGCGAGTATACCAAAGACACGAGCAATAAAATCAAGGCTGTGTTCGATGCCCGGATGAAAGATGGAAAACGTTGCAGCGGCTCTATTCCGTATGGATATAACCGTTTGCCGAACGACAAGCAGACACTTGTTGTTGATCTGGTGGCATCCGAGGTCGTAAAGCGTATCTTTCTTCTTGCGAACGAAGGAAAAAGCCCACGGGCAATCGCAGAACTGTTGACAGAGGAAAAAGTCCTGATTCCTGCTGCATACGCAAAGAAATATCACCCGGAGCAGTACAATGGGACAAAGTTCTCCGATCCGTACCTGTGGGGCACATCCTCCGTAAGAACAATTTTAGGTCGGCAGGAATATCTGGGACACACTGTTTTACGAAAATCTGTAAGCACAAATTTCAAACTTCACAAGAGAAAAGAAACAGATGAAGATGAACAGTACGTTTTCCAGAACACGCATGAACCGATTATATCGCAAGAACTTTGGGATAGTGTTCAGAAACGCAGATGCCGAGTGAATTGTGCTTCTGCTTGGGGAACGCACACCAACCGTTTAAGCAGGTATCTGTATTGTGCCGACTGCGGCAGAAGATTGACCTTGCAAACACACTAATGCAGCATGATTGCCTTAAAGAACACGCTCCACGACAGCAACAACGGTCTGGATTACACTATGGTCAACGGCTACTATCTGCCGAATCTGACCGTAGCAGCCCCGACAGAGCAGTACCCCATCGGGCGGTGGGGCCGCTTACATAAAATGTATCTGAAGGAGCAGCATCCCGTCCGGTATAACCAACTGCTCCTGTCCGGTGAACTGGGCAACTATCTTGCCAAGCTGGACAAGCAGGCAAATGTGCAGCTTGCCCTAATCATCCGGCAGATGCAGGATGCAGAGGGCGTAACGGAAGCCCTGAAAGCCGAAAATCAACTGGAATGGGTGCGCCAGATGAACAGCATCCTCAACCGTACCGAGGAAATCATTCTTCGAGAAATTGTTTTTAACACCTACAAAAATCAAGCGTTCGCTTGATTTTAGAGCCGAAGCATGGTATTATATACAAGTATGTCTTTTTGGTCGGATGAAAATCTTTGTTGGAGGATGGCTATGGCTGTCAGGTACAAAAAACTTTGGCTGTTGCTAAAAAAACGAAACTTAAAGAAGAAAGACCTTCAAAGCATTGCCAATATAAGTTCGACTTCTGTTACCAAGTTGGCTAAGGATGAAACAGTACGAACTGATACCCTAGACAAAATTTGTCTGGCACTTCAATGTGATATATCCGACATCATGGAAATTGTTGAAGAAGGGAGGAACGAGCAATGAATTGGTATGATATTCAAAACACTGACTGTATCAGTGCTATGCACAAGGTCAAATCCGATTCTGTAGACCTTATTTTAACTGATCCCCCCTATAATCTTGGCTTATTTATGAAAAGCCGTGAAACCAACCTCAAGCAAATGAGAAGTAACTTCTTCGGAAGTGCTGGATGGGATAATCTTGAATTTGAAGAATGGATAGAATCCATGGACGATTTTTTTGCAGAGGCTGCTAGAACGGTAAAGGTCGGCGGTTCCTTGATTATGTTCATGTCTCTTATTAAAATTGAGACAATAATCAAACTTGCAGAAAAACACGGCTTCTACTACAAAACGACAGGCATTTGGCACAAGCTGAATCCAATGCCTAGAAATATGAATCTGCATTTTATTAACTCTACTGAGGCATGGTTGTATTTCGTTTATAAGAAGCATACCGGAACTTTTAATAATGACGGAAAAGCCATCCACGATTTTTTTGAAACATCAGTTACCCCCACAAGCGAAAGAAAATTCGGCAAGCATCCTACACAGAAACCACTGGCTTTGATGTCGCAATTTGTTCGACTGCTTTCAAACGAAAACGATACTGTCATGGATCCGTTCATGGGAAGTGGAAGTTCGGGCGAAGCTGCACTTATCTTAAAGCGCAATTTTATAGGTTCGGAAATCAACGCAGACTACTTCCAGATAAGCAACGAACGACTTTCATTACATGGGGAGCAAAAAAAATGAGTTATAAAATTATTGATTTGTTCGCTGGTGTTGGTGGCCTTTCGCTTGGTTTTGAAATGGAAGGATTCAATGTCGTTGTTGCAAATGAATATGATCCTTCGATTGCAAAGGCATATATCAAAAATCGTCCCAACCCCAATATGATAGTGGAAGACATTAAGAAGCTGCCCATTATGGATACCTTTGGGAAATATGCCGGACAAATTGATGTTGTTGTTGGTGGGCCGCCTTGTCAAGGCTTTTCACAGAAGGGGCAGCGAAAAACCATCAATGATCCACGGAATTTTTTATTCAAGTACTACGTCGATGTTGTGAGAACTGTTCGTCCGAAGTATTTTGTTATGGAGAATGTTCCCAATTTGCTAACAACTGAGCACGGCTATTTCAAGAAAGAAGTATTTGAGCTTTTTGAATCTCTTGGATATGGTGTTGATGCAAGAGTACTGTGTGCAGCTGACTATGGTGTTCCTCAAAATCGAAATAGAGCATTCGTTATCGGAAAATTGCATAGTAAATCTATCGGATTTCCGAAAGCGATAGAAAAGTATGTTACAATTTGGGATGCCATAAGCGATTTGAATTTTCTTAATTCTGGCGAAGGAGAAGAAATTCAGCGATACCGTATTGATCCACAGAGCGATTATCAGAAAGTATTGCGCAGAAATTCGCAACTACTATATAATCATGTGGCAACTAATCATTCTAAAACTGCCTTAGAGAGATTGGAACTTATTCCGCCAAAGGGTGGAAAAGAATATCTCCCCAAGGAGCATCTTACAAAATCCATATATAGTGGTACATGGACAAGAATGGATGCGGATGATATTTCCGTCACAATAACCACTCGTTTTGATACGCCTTCTTCGGGACGCTTTACACACCCGTTCTTGAACCGTGCAATCACCGTTCGTGAGGCTGCACGAATTCAGTCTTTTCCAGACACGTTTGTCTTTTATGGAAGCAAAACCTCCCAGATGAAACAAGTAGGAAATGCTGTTCCTCCATTGCTTGCTAAGGCTATTGCAGGGTTTATTAAGCACGATATGGAATAAACAAAACCGGTCGCAATTTACTTTGCGACCGGTTTTGTTTATTCCACCAAAGATATTAAATGCGAACGAAATTGCGGCCAATTCAGTGATATTGAGAGATCAACTAATCGAATTCGGAGATTCTGTCTTGTATTATTGGCGAGTTCAAATGAATAGTCTCCTATATAAGCAGAAGAATCCGAATCATACGGGTACAATAAATACACAGCACGGCATCCATCAAATGATGTTCCATACGCATTCATTTGATAGATATCTGATTCTTTTGCAAATCCATGAATTCGTTTCCATTTTGTATCCAATATTGTAAGGCCATCATCTCTTTTTAAGACTATATCCGGACGCAAGAGTATATATTTTCTTCCCGACGAACTCTTGACAAGATATTTCTTTGCGTATTGGTAATTCACCTGACTTCCATATATTTTATGGTAGCAACAATAGACGTATCTCTCATAGAGTTTGCTCATATCGAACAGCATGAATTGAGCCTTCTGTTTGCCAGCACTGAAGCCAACAGATAGATTTTCAAGATAAAGTCTTGCGAAGCATACCGGAGATTGGATTCTTGAATTGATAGAATTAAATGCGATATGAGTTTTTAGTGCTATATCCCTTGAAACATTTTGAATGTCCGAAAATTCGAGTGTCAACTTTTTGATTCGATAGCGAAGTTGAGAACTTCCAGTATCATTAAACATTTGGGTGAGAGCGCATAGAAGTAGCTGATTTATTTTATTGTCTTTCAGATACTTAGAGTAAGTACACTTGAACTTTGTTGGGAATTCCTCCGGCCTGTTAAATTGTTGCCTGAAATCAATTTTTCCACGAAGAACCGACTGCGTTTTTGTTATTTTAACGTAGTCCAAAATCAATGATGATTTGACATACTGCTCTAACAGAACAATATAGTTGTAAATCATCAAATCGCGGAATCCAAAAGATTCTATCGATACAGATGATTCTCTCGGTGATGACAAAGTGATGTGATCGACAGTGCAAAGCATATTTATTAAGATTTTTCGATTTTGCAGTGAGCTTTCACAAAATGAGATTTTGGGTAAAACCTCAATAGAAAGCCCCTGAAGATCAACAACCCCAACCCACTGCTGTGCTGCAACATAATTATCACGTCTGACAAATGCCGGAACATCGCCTACAAAGATGTTTTGCAGCTGTGCTGCGTCCATAGCAGTTATATAATGTAGCTGCTCATTTCTATGCTGCTTTATTAAAAGTTTTTCGTATTCAAAGACCGTGATTCTCATAAACGTTAATCCTGATAAATCTGCACCAAAGATTCTAAGGTTAAATCGGGATTTACAAAGAAGTGCTTAACTGGTTCAATGTCGTACTCTCCTGTGTAAGAGAACAGATTTTCTGGAGAGAGTTCCTCGTGGCAGTAGATAGCGTGTTCCTTAAGATCGCCATCTGCATTTAGCGAGTTAAAAATAAGCTGAACTTTCTGAAGATCATCGAAGAAGTATTCTTCAAGTAGTGGGACAACTTTGAATGCGATTATGTCAAGAATGTCCCGATATGTACGGACCTTCATAAAATACGCATGACCCAACATATGATTTGCATCAAGTAGTAATTCAATTCGGCTATTGATGGTATCAAATAAGCGTACCAAATCCACACCGTCAATATTGTGGGCATCAAGGCGATGCTGTGAGAGCACATCGGTCAAAATTTGCGAATTTGATGGAAAGGCCTTAAATTGAAACCTTCTTCTCAACGCAATATCGATCGAGGCAATAGACTTGTCTGCTGAATTCATTGTGCCATATATGTTTAGATTGTTCGGTACAGAGAAAACGTCTTTTGAGTACGGCAAAGTTGTTTCCAACTCGTTTGCTTCGCCTTTTCGTTTATCAGGCTCAATCAAACTAATAAGTTCACCAAATATTTCAGCGATATTGCCGCGGTTGATTTCATCAATGAAAATCGCATAGGAATTTTCAGGATGTTCGGAGGCGTTTTTGCAAATCCTCTTAAAAACTCCATCCTTTGGAGAATAGTCAAGAGTGTTTGTTGTTGCATTGTACGTGGGACGAATACCTTCCACGAAGTCTTCATACGAGAATGACTGATGGAAAGTCACGAACTCGAAACGCTTGTTTAGGGCGGAATCCGACATATATTTTTTTACAAAATCATGTTCATATGAAAACAATGCCGCCTTATCAACAAACCACTTTCCATTTCTTCGAGAAAAGATTTGTGGCGATTGACGCTGAATTATACCGCCTTGCTCTGTAGAATGTCTTTCTAATGTGTCAGATGGCATATAATCCGTCAATCTAAGATGCAGAGTATCAACTTTTCGGGAAATTTCGGCAGAATCCATTAAATGACCATTCTGAAGCAATATTAAGGCAAGCAAAAGCCACTTTTCTGAATTGTGCATATAAGTTTGACGGATAGTGTCATCTTCAATATTGTAGTCAATATAGTCGCTCATCATTTTCTGCATGAAGAATGTTTTTCCAGTACCCGGAGGGCCATAGAAAATAATGTTTTCAGCCATAGTATAATTCCTCGTCACTCTATCGTTTTTAATCCGTCTAACACAGAAGATTCATCCCTAGTCAGACATCCACCGAATGTTGTTGTGTACGACGATTTCATTACATCATATTTCTTTTCAGAAACCATGCCATAACATTTCAAAAATTTATCCCAATTCTTTATGCGAAGTTGTGGCTTGCGAGGTTCACCGCCCTCCACGCGATCCCTTGCGAGATTATAGTTGACCGAAAATCCTTCAGAAACCAACAAATCATGTAAAAGCATACCGGTTGTGCTGTTAGGGCAGTCCAGAACAAGATAGCGTATCTTATTGTTTTGACGATTTAAGTCAACAGAGCCACGGCCATCAAATGCGCCAACAATAAAGCAACGCCTTACTGCAGGCGATGATTGTATAAGTGCCTGTTTGATTTCGGGTATTACTGGCTCAAGGCTATCACAATTTCGACTACCAAAAAACGCTCCAAATCCCTGCATTCGGAAGAACTTGCCCGAATCAAGGCCTGCACTTTTGATGGTATCTCTCATATATACATAGCCGTGAAGATTTCTGTTGATGTTTTGAACATGATTGTAGTGCATTTCAATCTGAGTTACAGTTGCATAGCCGGGATTTGACCGAAACGGTGCAATCCAAAAAGTTTGACCGTTGTTTATCGTGTGTTCATTAGCTGCCAAAATCCCACCTAAAAAGTAAGCAACCTCATTAGTTAGGTAGTCACTACCAAAGTCAATTCCAACATTCAAAGGAATGTAGTCTACAGGCATACTGCCACCTCCCACAAAATGACTATTTTAATTATATACACTATGATGTTTTTTGTCAAAAGAAACAATGCTCATAAACAGGAAAAGGAGATGAAGAAAATGACCATGACCAAACTCGGAACCATGATTTATGAAAACGGAGCGGATTCTTATAGCGTATTTACGCTAAATTCTGAAATACATAATCAGCTTGATGTTATCTCATGCCATAGTCCCGAACTTTGTTAAGGCTGGAGAGGATGCCTGCAAGCGGCTGACGGCGCTGCTGCCGGACACCGTGAGTGTGACCCGCATTCAGCCCTGCATGAAAGACTGGAACGATGTTCTGGTGCACCGGGCAGAGATTTCGAACCACAATTATTTCAAAAGCATCGTGCTGAAAGAGCCGTCAAAACCGGAAACGGTGAAAATTATCCGCATGAGCGATGTGGAGCTGACCCCGGTGGAATGGCTTTGGAAGCCGTATCTGCCCTTTGGAAAGCTCAGTGTTCTGCAAGGCAATCCGGGCGAGGGCAAGACTTATTTTGCCATGCACCTTGCCGCTGCCTGCACCAATGGAAAGTTGCTGCCCAACATGGAGCGTATGGAACCCTTCAACGTGATCTACCAGACAGCAGAGGACGGTCTGGGCGATACGGTCAAGCCCCGCCTGATCGAAGCGGGTGCAGACCTTGACCGGGTGCTGGTCATTGACGACAGTGAGGTGCAGCTTACTCTTTCGGATGAACGAATTGAAAAAGCCATTATCGAGAACAACGCCCGACTGGTCATCATCGACCCGATCCAGGCGTATCTCGGTGCCGACGTGGACATGAACCGGGCAAACGAAGTGCGCCCTATCTTCATGCGGCTGGGACAGGTAGCGCAGCGAACAGGCTGCGCTATTTTGCTGATTGGACACCTGAACAAAGCCGCCGGAATGCAGAGCCTGCAGAGGGGTCTCGGCTCCATCGACATCGCCGCCGCCGTGCGCAGCGTCCTGTTCATCGGCAAACTGAAGCACGACCCGACCATGCGCATCCTCACCCACGAGAAAAGCTCCCTTGCCCCGCCGGGCGTGTCGCTGGCGTTCTCTCTTGGGGACGAGGGTGGCTTCCGCTGGGTCGGCGAGTACGACATTACCGCAGATGAGATGCTGTCCGGTATCGAGCCGCAACGGGAAACCAAGACCCAGCAAGCCAAAGACCTGATCTGCACCCTGCTTGCCGGAGGAAAGCAGGTGCTCAGCGAGGGCATCGACAAGGCGGCGCTGGAAAGGGGCATCCCCGGCAGAACCGTCCGGGATGCCAAGCGGGAACTGGGCGATGCTCTGAAAAGTAAAACTTCTGCGGGATGACCATCAAGGGCATGATGTTCGATGACAAAAAGACTGCCGGTGAACGGTTGATTCTGGCGGCAAAAGAATTTCCCGACACAGAGCCTGTTGTGCTGGGCGAGTACCGCGGCTTTGAGCTTTCGATGCGCTATGAGCCGGTCCGAAACGAGCAGCAGGCGGTGCTGAAAGGCAAGGCGATTTATCCGGTGGCACTTGGTGCCGACCCGCACGGCAATATCACCCGACTGGGCAACCTGCTGGCCGGTTTTGATGAGCGCATTGCCAATGCAGAAAACCGACTGGAGAATCTGCTGCAGCAACAGACGGCAGCGCAGGCAGAAGTGGAAAAGCCCTTTCCGCAGGAAGAAGAACTGGCACAAAAATCTGCACGGCTGGCTGAACTGAATGCACAGCTGGATGTGGACGAAAAACATCACGAGCCGGAGATGGAAGAAACGCCGGATGAGGAATCTGCGCGCCCTTCCGTGCTGGCCGCCCTGAACGAAAAGTCGGATAAGGAGGAACCGGTCAAGCCGTTCCGCAGCTACTCGGACCGGGATGGTGATGCCCGATGAGAGAAAAGAGGGACGAGATTTTGATCCTGCGCATCACAAAAACCGAAAAGAATCGGATTTACGAAAAGATGTATTGCATGGGCATCCGCAGTCTGAGTGCGTATATCCGCAAAATGGCATTGAATGGTTATTGTCTGAACCTTGACCTGCCGCAGCTGCGCCGGATGTCGTACTTGCTTCAGAATTGCAGCAACAATCTGAATCAGGTGGCAAAACGTGTGAATGAAAGCAATCAGCTTTATGCTGCAGACATTGAAGATTTGCGGCGTCGGCTGGACGAGCTGATTGGCATCGGAAAACAGATTCTTTCCAAACTGTCTGAACTTTAACTTTTTTCCGCAGAGAGGAGCTGCGGATTACATATCGATTGACATCCTTGCAATGGATGCGGGGATACCTTTATAATAAGGGCGAAAGGCAGGTGCTCGATATGAGGTTCATTTTTAAGATGGTTATTCTTCCGTTTTCGCTGCTTACGGCTTTCCTTGCGCTGATGCTGAAATTGACATTGAATCTGTCGGCATTTGTGCTTGCGCTGCCGATGCTGTATATTTTTGGCTGCGGACTTTATACTCTCTATTGTAGGGAATGGACGCAGTTCCTGATCCTTTTTGTGGCAGAGTTCGGGTGCTTTTTGCTCATCGTGGCAGGAACGGCGATTGTGGAAGCCGTCGAGCGATTCAGCGAATGGCTTACGGAACTATAATGGAGGAAACGATGGATAAAGATAAAATGCTGGATTATTTCAATGACCGTGAGGCAACGTTTTTTCGGGATGAATTGGGAAGCAATGCGCGGTATCATGAACTCCTGCGGAAAAAACTGGCAGCGAAGACGCACACCGGAAAATGGTGGGCGAAGCAGCATGGAAGCAGTATCTTCAGCTGGATGAGATCTGCAATGAGCTGGAAAGCGTACGATATCAGGCAATGTATCTGGCCGGTGCCGCTGATTTTGAAAATTTGTTTCGTCAATCCTGATGGATGATGTGCCGCCTTCGGGCGGCTTTTTCTTTATGGGGGTGGTTTGAGGTGGCAGCAACACGGCTGATTGTGCTGCATAAAAACAAGGGAAAGTCTGTTGCGGCTTGCTTGAAAAGCCGCACCGACTATGCACAAAACCCGGATAAAACGGAGCAGGGGCAGTATGTCAGCAGCTATGCTTGTAGCGCCCTGACAGCAGATGAAGAATTTATGCTTACCAAGCGGCAGTACGACCTTGTTACCGGGCGCAGACAGAAAAGTGACGTGATTGCTTATCAGATACGGCAGTCCTTTCGTCCGGGGGAAATCACCGCAGAGGAGGCTAACAAAGTAGGCTACGAACTGGCTATGCGTTTTACCAAGGGCAAGCACGCCTTTGTGGTGGCAACGCACACGGACCGGCAGCGCATCCACAACCATGTGATCTTCAACTCTACGGCACTGGATGGCACCAGAAAGTTCCGGGATTTTTTCTTTTCGGCGTTGGCAGTGCAGCGGTTGAGCGACCTGATTTGCTTAGAACACCAGTTGTCCGTCATTGAGAAGAAGCCCTATCGGGAACGGCAGAAGCGTGTTCTCTATCCTCCCAAGGAAAGCAACAGGGACCGCCTATGCGGAATCATCGACACAATCCTTACAGAAAAACCGGGGGATTACGAAGCATTTTTGCAAAAGCTGGAGCAGCAGGGCTACGAGGTGAAGCGTGTCAAGCATACAGCGGTGAAGGGCAAGGGGCAGAAACGCTTTATTCGGTTCCGAACGCTGGGCACCGGGTACAGTGAGGATGAAATCAAGGCGGTGCTGGAGGGAAAGGCGAAGCACCAGCCGTACCAGAAAAAGCAGGCCAAAGAGCAGCCCTTCCAGTTGCTGGTGGACATTCAGGAGAAAATGGCAGAGAGTAAAAGCGTTGGCTACAAAAAGTGGGCAACCAAGTTCAACCTGAAGGAGATGTCCAAGACGCTGCTGTTCTTGCAGGAGCAGAAAATCGGTAGCGCAGAGGAACTACGAGAGCGTGCAGCAGCGGCAACCGAGCGCTATCATGCTATGGGGGATTCCATCAAGGCGGCAGAAGCAAGGCTGACGGAAATTGCCGTGCTGAAAACCCATATCATCAACTATGCCAAGACCCGTGAGGCGTACACCGCTTATCGGAAAGCCGGGTACAGCAAAGCATTTCTGGAAGCCCATCGGGAGAAAATCACTCTGCACAAGGCGGCGAAAGCTGCTTTTGACGAAGCCGGGCTGCAGAAGCTGCCGAAGGTCAAGGAGCTTGATGCGGAGTTTGCAGAACTGCTGACCAAGAAGAAAGCTTCTTACCCGGATTACCGCAAGGCACGGAACGAGATGCAAGAACTGGTTCGGGCTCAGAAAAACGTAGAACGATTTTTTGCGGAAGAAAAGGACACCATCGAAAAAGCGCAGACCCGATAAACGAATACCGCCGAGGACTCTTCCCATTTTGGGGAGATGTCCTCGGCGGCTTTTTTAGTTTATGTAGCAGCGGTCCTGTTTTACAAGCCAATCTTCACACAGCCGCTGAGCTTCGGCCTTTGTGCAGCAGGTGCAGTTGAAAAGTTTGCCGTGCAAAGAACAATATGTGTAGTGTACCTTTGGGATACCATCGGAATCTCTGAAATTGACACAGCGTTCTTCACCGGGCAGCAGATAGATTGAATCCACGTTCGGCAGCTCCTTTTATTCTTGTTTGATGTGCATTGCACAACATTGCTGTTGTATGATATGACTGGGAGGCCATCATGGAACCATCAAAAGTAACCAGTGTCAACAGCCGTGCGGAAGAACTGTTTGTCCAGCTGTTCTGTGAGGCGTTTGGCCCGGAAAAGACGGAAAATCTACAAGTGCAATATCCTTGTGTGGATATTTATGGTCGGCACCGTTATATCGACTTTGCGCTGGAATCTCCTGAATCTAAGATTGCAATCGAAATAGACGGCGAGACCTATCACAACCCCAGCAGGGTGTCCGAAAATAAGTATGCTGATGACCTCCTGAAGCAAAACAGCCTGATCTATGACAACTGGAAAGTATACCGATGGATTTACAGCCAGCTTGAAAAGCAACCGGAAAAGGTCAAGGACGAGCTGATTACTTTCTTGGGCAGCAGTCCCATGTTCAAGACATTTGAAGCGGATCTTCCGGTTCAGATGGGACAGACGATAGAGCTACGAGATTATCAGCAGGAAGCCATCGACAATCTAAAGAGAATGCGCGAGGATGGTAAAACCATTGCACTGCTGTACCATGCAACTGGTGTCGGAAAAACAATCACAGCCGCCACAGATGCAAAAGCTGTGGGCGGACGAACGCTCTTTCTGGTCAATGCCCTGAAGCTGGCTTCACAGGCTAAGGACACTTTTGCAAAAGTGTGGCCAGAGGCTACACTGGGGGAATATACCGGAAGCCAGAAAGATGTTTCGCAGACTGTTATTTTTGCCACGGTGCAGAGCATCTCCAAGGATTTGGAAAAATTCTCCCCGACAGATTTTGATTATTTGATCGTGGATGAATGCCACCATGCAGCGGCTAATACTTATCAGAAAATCTTTACCTACTTCCATCCGAAGTTTATTCTGGGCTTGACTGCAACACCGGAGCGCAGTGGTGGCGAGGATATGCTGGAGTTGTTCCAGAATGTTGCCCACAAAATGGACCTGAAGACTGCAGTGGAGCGCGATGTACTGGTGCCGATTCGCTGCATCCGGGTCAAAACCAACATTGATCTAACCGATGTGCGGATCAATGGTATCAAATACAACTCGCAGGATCTGGAAAGTAAGCTGTTCATTCCGGAGCGCAATCAGTTGATTGTTGATACCTATCTGAAGTACGTGAATGGCAAGAAGACTGTGATTTTTTGCGCAAGTGTAGATCATGCGGCGGAGATTGCGAAGCTGCTGCGCGACAATGGGGTGAAAGCAGAGGCTGTTTCCGGGCGTGACCGGGTAGAAATCCGGGATAAGATCCTGAAAGATTACGAAACCGGTTCTACGAATGTTCTTTGTGCCTGTGACTTGCTGAATGAGGGCTGGGATAGTCCTCATACCACAGTGCTGTTCATGGCACGGCCCACAATGTCTAAAACAATCTATATGCAGCAGCTTGGGCGAGGCACCCGCCGCTGTCCGGGAAAAGATGACCTGCTGGTGATTGGTTTTGTAGACAACGCCAATATGTTCAATATGCCCTACAGTCTGCATCGGGTGCTGGATATTTCAAAATATCAGCCCATGGCCTATGTGCTGGCCCCGGAGAACAAGCGGAAGCTGGATCAGGACATGCTGTTCAAGGGAGAAAAGCCGGAAGCGTGGCTGGATGTGCCGATTGATGTAGACGACTACGAAATCATCGACTTGTTCAATTGGCAGAACAGCGTCAAAGATATGATCTCGCAGATTGAGTTTGTTCGGATGGTAGATGTGCAATCCGAAACGGTAGATCGTTATATCAAGGATGGAAAAATCAAGCCGGATCTTTCTGTCCCGTTTGGCGACAAGCGGATGTTCCGCTATTTCCGCGAAGAAAGTGTCCGAAACATTGCCAAGCAGTACGGCTGGGATCTCATCACGCCGCAAAATATGGCAGATAAGTTTGTGAAATTCATTGAAACGATGGATATGAGCTTCTCCTATAAGCCGGTCCTGCTCAAAGCGGTTTATGAGTATATGGACAGCAATGGCAGAGTTGCCCTGCCGGATGTGGTAGATTACTTCATTGACTTCTATGAAGACCGCAAGGCGCATGGGATGATTGCGGAAAAGCCCAACAGTATCTACCAAAAGGGTGGCTATACTAAGAAGGATGTGGAGAAGAACATTCTGTCCAATCCGTTCAAGCGTTTTGAAGACATGCGCTTTCTGATGCGCTGCAAAGATGTAGAGACCGTTGAAGTGAATCCCATCATCTTCCGCAAACTGACACGGGTAGACTGGCTGCATATTGTGGACGTCTGCGACAAGAGCCTTGAAAAATATTATATGAGGTTCAAAAAATAATTAGAAAGGATGTTTATTGGACATCACTTTTTGTAAGATGCCTTCAGAAGAAGCGACAACAGACTTCTGAGGAGGACAAAACAATGTCAAACGGTGATTATGGTTACTTCGGCAAAGGCGATACGGGCT
>OGGO01000198.1_pt1 | contig 69631 bp, 61 predicted proteins | sample 1571231 | NCBI WGS metagenome assembly OGGO01 (sample SAMEA2582036, study PRJEB24529) | metagenome | biome: Human gut stool | place: China | collected 2011 | reverse complement strand
GAGCTTCACAGCAGCGGGACTGTCCGGGATTTACACCCGATTCCCTTTTAATCCAGATGATGGAAACATGCATCCGGAACCAATTCGCGGGCAAAGATAACAAAAATTATCAGGAGTATTCGCAAACCTAATAGTTTTTGTTATCTTTGTCCCAGTTTTGGTTTCACCTCTCCCGGTTCTGTTGGAGATGAGTGATGAAAAAGGGAATCAGGTGCAAATCCTGAACAGACCCGCTGCTGTAAATCCTTCCAAAATCTTTGAATATTCTACAAGCCACTGTCCGCCCGGCGGATGGGAAGGCATTCAAAGAGGGATAAGTCAGAAGACCTGCCAAGACAACATAGTTTTAGTGCTTTCGGGGAATAAAGCAACAAAACATTGAGTCGAGGCATTCTTTATCCATATAAAGGAATCTTTCTCTTTGTTCATTTTTCCTTGAGGGCAAGTTACGAACGCTTATAAGGAACTGAAATGAGATTCATCACAGGACTGCTATTTACATTTATCTGCCTACTGCCTGCAGGTAGTATGGCACAGAATAAGGTCACCTTATCCGGAAAAGTCATAGACCAGCACGGGACACCGATAGCCCAAGCCACCATCGCTGTGGAAAACACCACCTCCGGCACCTATACGGACGACCGGGGGAAGTATTCACTGCAAGTCGCTCCGGGCAAACACACCTTCGTCGTCTCCTTCCTGGGCTACCAAACCGTGAAACAATCCCTCGACATCCGGCAGGATAAAAAACAGAATTTCACATTGCAGGAAAGCGCCGTGGCATTGAATTCTGTCGAAGTATACGGAAAGACCCAAACGCAGAAAGTGAAGGAAGGGGCCTTTGCTGTCAATGCACTCGACATCAAGCCGATAGTAAACTCACTAAATAACCTCAACGACCTGGTGAACCGTACAACGGGCATCAAGGTGAGAGAGGAAGGCGGGGTTGGCTCGGACTTCGACCTCTCCATCAACGGCTTGTCCGGAAATTCAATCCGCTACTTTCTGGACGGAATGCCACTGGACACCAAAGGAAGCGGTGTTTCCCTCGCCAACTTACCCATTAACATCATAGACCGGATTGAGATATACAAAGGAGTAGTCCCTGCCAGCTTGGGAACAGATGCACTGGGCGGTGCCATCAATATCATTACAAAGCAGGAGAAGAAGAATTATCTGGATGTATCTTACGGCATCGGCTCCTTCCATACACACAAGACGGACCTGAACACCCAGTTCGTAGAAAAGGGAACCGGACTAATAGTCCGGCCAACCGTTGGCATCAACTACTCCAAAAACGATTATAGAATGAAGAATGTGCAGATGCGCGACGAAAGCGGAGACAATTTCATATATGGCAATCCCAAGCGTTTTCATGACGGCTACTTCTCGCTACTGGCACAGGTGGAAGCCGGATTTGTCAACAAATCCTGGGCTGATGCCTTCTTTGTTTCCGCCTCCTATTCAAAAACAGACAAGGAACTGCAGACGGGGTCTGTCCAAAACAAAGTATACGGAATGGCAGAAAGGAATTCCGATTCCTGGAACATCTCTGCCCGCTATCAGAAGTACAACTTCATCCTGAAGAACATGCAACTGAATGCCTCCCTCTCCCACACCTGGGACCATTCCTTGACCGTGGACACTGCCTATCGGAAGTACTATTGGGATGGAGGATACATCGTGAGCCAGCGCAACGAGATTATGGGCAAAGAACCATCCATGCGCCACTACAAGCGTCCGCTCACCATTATGCGCACCAACCTGGACTATCAGCTGAATACCCATCACAGCTTTAATCTGAACTACCATTTGAGCCGTACCGGAAACGACCGCTTCGATGACCTTGATACCAGCTTCGAGCCGTCAAAAGATGTGGTTACCAAACATATCCTGGGACTCTCCTACAACCAGTCTCTGTTGGATGGCAAGATGGAAAACGTATTCTTCATAAAAGACTACATCAACCATCCCAATATCCGGCAGACCGACCAATCCAGCGTGACCGGCTCGAAGGATGTGCAAGGTTCCACCACCAAGAACTACTTGGGCTACGGTGCTGGACTTCGATACACCATCGTAGAACCTTTATCCATCAAAGTATCCTACGAACATAGTGTGAGACTACCCATTGCCCGCGAGCTGTTGGGAAACGGTACCACCATCTATGCCAACGTGGCACTGAAACCGGAAAACAGTAACAACTTCAATGCTTCTCTATTCGGCACATGGCACCCGGGCAATGGACATACATTCTATTACGAGATGAGCGGATTTTTCCGCAAGGTAAACAACTACATTCAGACCAGCATTGCCGAGAAAGAAGGCACGATGCAATATACCAACGTCCCTGCCGTCCACGTGAAAGGTGTGGAAGGGGAAATACGCTACGACTGGCAAGGCAGACTGCAGCTCTCCACCAACGTCAGTTACCAAGACACCCGCGACCAGCAGAAGTACAAGGGCGACGGAAAACCCTCCGCCACCTACAACAACCGTGTGCCCAACCGTCCCTGGCTCTTTGGCAGTGTAGAAGCATACTATACCTTCCGCAACATCGCCCTGCCCGAAAGCAGACTGCGCCTGGGTTGTACCTATCAGTGGGTGCACTGGTACTTTTTGACCTGGGAAGCTTACGGCTCGTATGACAACAAGGCACGCATTCCCGCCCAGCACATCTGTAATGCCGACATCACTTACTCATGGAGACGCGGACGCTATAATCTGGCTTTGGAGTGTACCAACTTCCTCGACAAGACAGCCTATGACAACTACAAGCTGCAGAAGCCCGGACGTGCTTTTTTTGCTAAATTCAGACTATTCATTAACTAATCATTTAATAATTCATTCAAAATGAGAAAATTCAAATTTACACTGATTGCCTTTATGGCTGCCATGATGGCACTGTCATTCACAGCGTGTTCCGATGATGACCCGGAACCTAATCCTAATCCCGACCCGGAAGTCAATGAGGATAACTATCACTTCGACCTATTTGTCACCGTAGACAAACACGGCGGGATGAGTAGCAAGAATACCACTATTGTCCATAGCGTCAACTCATTGGCCACAGAGCAGGGTGTCATCACTGTGAAAAGAGAAGGTTCGGAACTGGGAGATTATTCCATGGAGACTATCTCAAAAGGAAAATATTACTACCAAATACCCGCAACCAACGACCGTTTCGTAAAATATCAAATCAAGAACAATGCAGTTCAGGTTATTGCAGAACGTCCTTTCAAGGCCAACAGCTATAAGGTACGTTCCTACACACATGCCTGGATTGATGACAACACACTCGTCATCATGTCTACCAATGGTAAGAAGGACAAGATTCTTTATACGAAACTGAACGCAGAGGACTTGACTATCCTTGCTGAAGGTGAACTCAACATACCAGCCCCCACCAACTGGCTCAAACTGACAAGCTCCGGTATCCTCACCTACCGCAAATCAGACAACAGATTGTACTACTTCTACTATTGGAAAGAGACAGACGGTTTGACGAATATAGACCAGCAAGAGCCTAACTTCCATACAGCCATTATCAACCCCTCTACCATGGAAGTAGAAAAAGATGTACTCTCTCCCATCGAATGCGAAATGGCAGGAAGCGCTTACGGAGAACTGATGCAAAACTGCGTAATGTACGACGAAGCAGACAATCTCTACCTAGCTTGTTTCCACGAAGAAGATAACGCTTTTTTCAAAGGCATCCTGCTACGTATCAACAAAGGCGAAACAGAATTCGACGCTTCCTACAACGGCTATCCCAATGCCGACGGCAAATTGCTGACCATTCAATATCTGGAAGGGAACAAAGCCTTAGTGTATGCACGTAATGACAATGCCGATAGACCCGCTGCAGATAAGCAACCCGGCATCGACGCTTACTCTCACTACTACGCCATCCTCGATCTTACCACCGGAACCAAGACACGCTTAAGCTATGATGGCAAGGAAATCGGTTACAGCGGCGGTCGCTTCTCACAGCGTTCTGTCATCTTCAACAACAAAGCATACATTGGTGTAAACACTGAAGAAGATGCCAACGCCGTTATCTACATCTATGACATCAAGACCGGTAATGTAGAGAAAGGAGCCGAAGTGGACGGACGCTTCTACTTCGATATGATACGTGTCATAGAGAACGATTAAAACAAGCATCAGTATTTATGAAGAATTTGTTTGTCTTTTTATTCCTTTGTAATTTCCTCCTCCTCTGCCATGCGCACGGGGGAGGCAACTACGAGCACAGCGATATGCTTGCAAGTATGAAACCCGGCGACAAAGCCGTCCTGCTCATGGTGCACTTCGGCACTACGCACGACGATACCCGCGCCCTCACCATTGATGCCATCAACGCCAAGACACAAGCCGCCTTCCCGGAGTTGAAGTTCCAAGAAGCCTATACGTCGCGCATCATCATCCGCCGCTTGAAAGAGCGCGGCATCACGAAGCTGACTCCACTGGATGCCATGCTGAAACTGCGCAGCGAAGGTTACACACACCTCATCGTACAGAGTACCAACATCATTGACGGAGTAGAAATGGAATCCCTCCGCCGGGATGTGGAAAGCGCACTACCCTTCTTCAAGGAAATACGTGTAGGTACTCCCCTGCTCTACTCTATCGAAGATGCAGAGAAAGTGGCAAGTATTCTGGGGAACCGCTACAACGCCCCGGCACAAAGCAAGAAAGCTACCAAAGAACACTTCGTCCTTGTGGGCCACGGCACCTATACCCCCAGTACCGCCATCTACAGTCAGATGGACTATATGCTGAAAGCAGGCGGACTGACCAATTTCCATGTGGGCACCATCGAAGGTTATCCAACCTTTGACACCATGCTGGTACAACTGAAAGCCGGGAAAGCCAAACGTGTGACCCTCATACCCTTCATGTTTGTTGCCGGAGACCATGCCAAAAACGACATTGCCGGAGAGTGGAAGGAGATGCTCGAGAAAGAAGGCTTCACCGTCAGTGCACAACTGGAAGGACTGGGACAAATTCCGGAAATTCAAGAAATATTCATTGACCATATCCGTTTCGGACTGAAGCACCGCATGCTGGACATCATGACGAAGAAGGCGGCCTATGCTGCCGGAAAAGACACAGAATAATATACCCATTAGTGGGTATTTAGTGTTCTTGAATCATCTTGTACTTTTGCAGGAAAAACGCGAACGACAATGAATGTTATCACCAAACTGATGTACTCTATTCATAGGATACTGGGCACTTTGCTCTGTATCCTATTTCTTATGTGGTTCCTCTCCGCCTTCGTGATGATGTACCACCGTTTTCCCAGTGTCAGCGCCAAGGAGAAAATGCAAAAGCTGGAAATGCTCTCCCAAGCCGGAGACTCACTTCCGGACATCTCCTCCGTCACAGCCCGCCTGCCCCGTGGCGTAAAGGTCAGGTCTACGATACTGAACCTCAATGCCGGACACCCCGAGTTCAGCTTTAGTACCACAAAAGGCACGCTTCATTTCCTTGCCGATTCCACCATCTCACGACCCTCTCTGGACAGTGAACACCTGCACCGGACAGCAGCTTTGTGGTGTTCTTCTCCCATTACCCGTATCGACACCCTCCACTCTCTGGACCAATGGATTCCCTTCGCTGAACTGAAAAAGGAAATGCCCATTTATAAAATATACTTTGCCGACGATGCCGGGACACAGCTCTATCTGAGTTCACAAAACGGTGAGGCCTTGCAGTTCTCCAACAGAAGCGAACGCTTCTGGGCATGGCTGGGTGCCATTCCCCACTGGGTATACTTCACCTGGCTGCGGCAGGACACCGTCCTTTGGACTAAGACCGTCATCTGGCTCACAGCTCTGGGTTGTCTCATGGTCATTGCCGGCATTTGGGTAACTGTGGATGTATGGCGTAAGACGCACCGAAGCCGCCATCCCAAGTTCTCCCCCTACCGAAAAAGATGGTATCACTGGCACTACGTCAGCGGAATCTTTTTCGGCATCTTCGTACTGACCTTCACCTTCAGCGGCATGATGTCTCTGGCAGACATTCCCGAATGGATTCATAAACCGGCACTGAAGAAAGGCAGCGCCACACGCACGCTCCATGCCCGTGCCCCACAACCGGAGGATTACCCCTTGGACTACCGCCGTGTCATAGCCGCCTATCCCCAAGCTTTGCAGATAGAGTGGCGCAACTTCCGCGAACATCCCTACTACATCGTAAAAGATAGAAAAAACGAGTATTACATCGATGCCGCCGACAGCCTGCCGCGTCCGTTACAACTCTCCGAAGAAGAAATCCTGAAAGGCGTGGAAAGCATTTATACCTCCCAGCGTGATTCTTCACAACATATCCCCGGCATACGTATCTCCCGGCTCGAACATTTCGAGACCTACTATCGCGACATGAGCAATATGTATCGCGGACGACCCCAGCTTCCCGTCTGGAAGATAACGGTGGACGACCCGGATCGGAGCGTTTATTACATTCACCCGGAAACGGGAATCATCCGCCATGTAGACACCTCCTCCCGCTGGAAATACTGGAGCTATACAGCCCTGCACCGCATGCGTCTGCCCGGTCTGAACTCCAATGCCACCCTGCGCAAGACTGTGCTTTGGGTATTGCTGCTTGGAGGTACAGCCGTTTGCATCACGGGTGTGGCGTTAAGTGTGAATTATATAAGAAGAAAATGTTGTAAAAGACAAAAACGCTATTAACGAGAATAAACTTGTATGAATAAGAAAAGACTTGGAATATTCCTCGGCAGCATAGCCCTATTGATTGTCTGCAGCTTTGCGGCCTATCAGTACTGGCTTGCTCCTACACGTATACTTATTATCAACGCAACCCTGGCACAAGCTGCCGACATTGCCCTGAACAATGACTGCGCCCGGATAGAAGTCACCTGCATAAAAAAAGAAGAGGTGAAGGACCTTTCCGGCTATGATGCCATCGTGATGTACAGCAGAGGGCTATACCTTGACGACGGCCAGATTGCCGAAGTGGAACGGGTGGGTGCCAGCGGAGTACCAGTCTTTACGAATACGTTACGAAATTTCACCCTCTCCCTCAATCACAATGTTACCAATGAACAACAGCATACGCTACGGGAGTATCTCAAGAACGGCAACAAGCACAACTACCGGAATGCCTTACTCTACCTGCGCCACATCGCCACTCCCCACCGGTGGGGACACCAGGATTACGAGCCTCCCATCCCATTGCTGGAGAACATGTTCTACCACCGCGAATACGGCCGCTACTTCAGTACTCCGCAAGAGGTGACCGCCTATCTGAAAGAAAAAAATCTCTACCATGAGGACGGACGCAACCTTGCCCTGATTTCCGGACTCAACTTTCCGATGGAAGGAAACCGTGCCCACGTAGATTCCCTCATCACGTGCTTGACACAAGCAGGCTTCAATGTCTATCCTTTCACAGCCGGAGGTCAACCGCGTGCCGATATGATACGTACCCTCCATCCCGATGCAGTAGTCTACCTGCCTATGGGACGGCTGGGCAATGACTCACTCATCAACTGGCTGCACCAGGAAAACATTCCTTTATTCATGCCCTTCCCGCTGATTCAGCCCCACGAGGAATGGCTGGACCCGGATACCCCCGTCAGCGGTGGCACACTGACCGCCCGTGTAGTGGTGCCTGAGATAGATGGAGGCATGCTACCCCTCTGCATCGCTACCCAAAACGAAAACAAACAAGGATACTATCTGTACACCGCTGAAAATGAACGGATAGATGCCGTAGTGGACCATATTACCAAGTACATGTCCTTGAGAGACATGTCCAACAAAGAAAAGCGCGTTGCTATCTGTTACTTCAAGACTCCGGGAAAAGACGCCCTGCTGGCAAGCGGTATGGAAGTGATTCCTTCACTCTATAACTTCTTGAAACGCCTGCGTTCGGAAGGGTACGACGTCAGTGGACTGCCTGCTACTGTAGAGGAGTTCGGCAAGCGGATACATCGTGACGGTGCCGTCATGGGTTCGTATGCCAAAGGAGCACAAGAACAGTTTTTGAAAACGGCACACCCGATATGGCTTTCTACCGAGCAATACGAACAATGGGCACACGAAGTACTCCTTCCCGAGAAATATCAGGAAGTAACAGACAGATATGGAGATGCGCCCGGCAATCTGCTGGTAACAGAGGACAGTATTGCCATTGCCTGCTTGCAATTCGGCAATATCCTACTCTTCCCCCAGCCCCGCCCGGCATTGGGAGATGATGAGTTCAAACTGGTGCATGGAATGCCGGTAGCGCCGCCCCACAGCTACCTGGCTCCTTATCTGTATATGCAAAAAGGATTCAAGGCAGATGCAGTGATTCACTTCGGCACCCACGGCAACTTGGAATACACGCCCGGAAAGAATGTGGCACAGTCGCAGGCCGACTGGTCGGATGTACTGATTGGTAACCTCCCCCACTTCTATTTCTATACCACCGGAAACGTAGGCGAGGGTATCATTGCCAAACGCCGGACACATGCCGTACTGGTCACCCATCTCACTCCGCCCTACGTGGAGAGCGGTATGCGCCAACGCTATTCGGCCTTGCTCGAAGATATTCACAAAGTGCTGGACGAAGGTACCGAAAAACACCGAACCCTAGGAATAAGTATCAAAAAAGAAGCCATGCGTCTGGGACTGCATCGCGACCTCAACCTCGACTCCATCTCCAGTGACCCCTACACAACCAAGGAGTTGGAACGTCTGGATGCCTTCACCGAAGAGATAGCCAACGAAAAGATACTGGGTGCGTACTACACCATGAACGAGCCTTATTCTGACCGCGACCTGCTGACCACCACTCTCGCCGTCGCTGCCGACCCGCTGGCATACGAAACGGCCCGCAAGGACCGCGATAAAGGCAAAATCACCACAGAGCAGTTGCAAGACTTCACCTATATAGCCCACCACTACTTGCCTGCCGCCAGGAAAAGACTGACCGCCTTACTCCAGAATCCACCCAAGGATACTGCATCTGTAGCACCGGAGCTTCGCCCCGCCCTACTCTATCGCGAACAGTTGCTTGCCTCCCCCGTCAACGAACAGAATGCCATGGTGCGTGCACTCAGCGGAGGAACCGTATTCCCTGCGCCGGGAGGTGACCCCGTACTGAACCCGAACGTTCTGCCCACCGGACGCAACATGTACAGCATCAACGCCGAGAATACTCCCAACCCAAGGGCTTGGGAAGATGGAAAGCGATTGGCAGAAGCGACTTTAAAACAGTACATCAGCAAGCACGGCGAATATCCCCGGAAAGTAAGCTATACCTTCTGGGCAGGCGAATTCATCAATACGGAAGGAGCTACGCTGGCCCAGGTATTCTGGATGCTGGGAGTAGAACCCGTACGCGACGCCCAAGGCAGAGTGGTTGACCTGAAACTGGTGCCCAGTGAAGAACTGGGGCGTCCGCGCATCAATGTGCTGGTACAAGTGTCCGGACAGCTACGCGACATAGCCGGTTCCCGCTTGAAGTTACTGACCGATGCTATACGTCTGGCATCGGAAGCCGGAGATGAGACCTATCCCAACTATGTGGCATCGGGTACACTGTTGCAGGAAAAATTACTGGTGGAAAAGGGAACTTCCCCCAAACGTGCCCGTGAAATGTCTGTGATGCGTGTATTCGGACCGATCAACAGCGGATACAGTACCGGTATGATGGCCTATACCGAGCACAGCGGCTCGTGGGAAAGCGAAAAGGAGATAGCCGAAGGATACCTCAACAATATGGGTGCCTCTTATGGGGACGACGGAAATTGGGGAGACGTCCAGGAAGGTTTGTTTGCCTCGGCACTGTCCGAAACGGATGTTGTCATCCAGCCCCGTCAAAGTAACACATGGGGCCCCATCTCCCTGGATCATGTATACGAATTTACGGGTGGACTCTCGCTCACCGTCAAAACCGTGACCGGCAAGGAACCGGATGCTTATATGGCAGACTACCGCAACCGGACCAACCGCCGCATGCAGGATGCCAAAGAGGCCATTGCCGTAGAGACACGTTCCACCATCTTGAACCCTACCTTTATACAAGAGCGGATGAAAGGCGGGGAAGGTTCGGCGCAGATGTTCGGCGAAATCTTCCGCAACATCTTCGGCTGGCACGTCATGCGTCCGTCGGCCATGGACAAAGAACTGTTCAATGACTTGTATAGAATGTATATAAAGGATGAGAATAAGCTGGGCATTCACGAGTACTTCCTCCGCGTCAATCCCGCCGCATTCCAGGCTATGACAGCCGTCATGCTGGAAAGCGCCCGCAAAGGTTACTGGAAAGCATCTGATGAGCAACTGAAAACCACTGCTTCCCTGCATGCACAAATCACACGCGAAAAAGGTGCCGCTTGTACCGAATTCGTTTGCGACAATGACAAGCTACAGTCGTTCGTTGCCGACCAGTTGGATAATAGCGAGAAGCAGACCTATACCCAGAACATGAAGGAGGTACACGAAGCATCCGCAACCGATGGCAAGGATGTCGTACTGAAAGAACACAAACAGACTTCCGAACAAACGGTACGTAAGAACAGAGTGAATGGAGTGATTGCAGGCAGTCTTGTCGTCATCACCTTCATCGGACTGGTCGTATTGTTGAAGAGAAAGAAAAAGAATAAATAGAAACAGAGTATTATGGAATACGTCATTCATCTGTTAGCCCTATTCATCGCCCTCAATTTTCTATTGAAGGTGGGGTTCTATCCACGCTGGGGAATGTGGACGGTTGCCGCAGGCTGTGCCTTTTTTGCGTGGCTGGTGACTCCATGGATGACGGAACAGTCCAAGACCGTGGTGGCATCTTTTTTTGCCTCCCGTCCACAGATGTTAAACTTGTCGGTATGTGTCACCCTGGAAGCCGCCGTAATGATAACTTTCTGTTTCGACTGTTTCGCAGAAATGCGTACCCGCAACACGGCCTTCAAACAAGCGGTCACCCTCTTCCTGAAGTTATACCCCGGCATACTGATAGGCGGAGTAATATGCTATGTCCTGGCACTGCTGCTTTTCACTTTTCCCGGAATAGATTTCGGCAGTCTCTCATGGATAGCAGCCGGTGTTACTTTCTTTGCAGTTTGTGCTGGGAGCCTTCTGCTGCGGCATGCTATCGGTGATAAACCACTGCGCTTGGAAGTACTGTTCATTGTTAATATTTTCATTGTTATATTGAGCATCATTGCTACGGGCTATTGAAATAAATTAAAGAATTAAAAACTAAAAAGATATATGGAAACAATCTCAAACACACTGTTCTGGATTTCAAACGGGCTGCTGGTTCCCGTCGTAGTCCTGCTGCTGCTATTCTTTCTACGTGCCATTATCCTTGCGGGAGGTTTCTTCGGCGAGTTCTACCAGCGGATGAAATTACAGAAGCAATTCACTGAAACACTGGAGAACATCACCCCAGAGAATATAGACGGACTGCTGCAGCAACTCCCATCGGCAGGCAACTCCCCTCTCCTCCGCAACTTGTCCAAATTGTCCGCACACTGGGACGACGCTGCCTACTGCGAACACCTGCTTGCCAACTATGAAATGGAAGCCGAGAAGGAGTTGGGACGTTCGCGTACATTCATCAAACTGGGTCCCATGTTGGGACTGATGGGTACCCTCATCCCGATGGGTCCCGCACTGGTGGGGCTGGCACAAGGAGACATCTCCTCCATGGCCTACAATATGCAGGTGGCTTTTGCCACTACAGTGGTAGGGCTGGTCATTGCTGCTGTCGGCGTCATTACCCTGCAAGTGAAACAACGCTGGTATGCCCGCGAAATGAACGACTTGGAATATCTGTACAAAGTGATAAGCCGCCAAACGGCCGAAAAGGAATAACGGACTAACGATACGAAAACTATGAAGAGTAAGAGAAACAGATTACTGCACAGCGATTCGGACTCCGACCCCATGGGTACGGTAGCCAATCTTTTTGACGTAGCGATGGTCTTTGCCGTAGCCTTGATGGTGGCTCTCGTCTCCCGCTTCAATATGACGGAGATGTTTTCTAAAGAAGACTTCACCATGGTGAAGAATCCCGGAAAGGAAAATATGAAAATCATTACCAAAGAAGGGCAGGAAATCAAGAAATACACTCCCAGCGAAGACCAAAAGACCTCCGGTAAAAGAGGAAAGAAAGTGGGAGTTGCCTATCAGCTTGAAAATGGAGAGATTATCTATGTGCCGGAATAAGGGAATACAGTACCTATTAATAGCTATTTGGCCATCGCAGTATAACAACTATTAAGTATTTCACCCTCCGATAATGGTATGTACATTTGCAGCGTTATATAAAATAAAACAATATATGATAAAGAAAAGACTTCTCACAGTTCTCCTTATGGGAGGAATCATCGCCACCGGTGCCTATGCACAAGCAGAAAAAGGTGACAGCGACGATATGACCAAGAAAACTCACGAGTTGAACCCGGTGGTAGTAACGGGTACGGGTACACATCAGCGACTGAAGAACACTCCGTCTCCGGTATCGGTTATCACTGCCAACGAGATAAAGCGTGCCGGTATCACCGACTTCCAGCAGGCCTTGACCATGATGGTACCCTCGCTCTCTTTCCGTCCGAACGCGATGGGGTCCTATCTGATGATGAACGGACTCTCCAACAAACACGTGCTGATATTGGTAAACGGACGCAAGGTCACGGGAGACATCACCGGTAACATCGACCTCAACCAAATAGACATGACCCGCGTCAAGCGCATCGAGGTGCTGAACGGAGCAGCTTCTTCCCTTTATGGTTCGGATGCCATCGGCGGTGTAATCAATATCATTACCAACGAGCCTAAAGATGTGGTAGCCTTCAGCAGCAATAGCAGCTATACGAGAAAGAATCAATTCTCCCAAGGCTTGAATCTGGACATCGCCCAAGGAAAAATAGGGTCCTATACTTCCTATAAATACGACCACTCCGACGGTTGGCAAAACAGCCATCTGACAGAAGATGGAGAAGACATCATCGAAACGATTGCCCCGCTCTCCCTGGGCTACAGCTCGAATAACTTTTCGCAGAAGTTTACCTATGATGCTACGGACCAGCTTTCCTTCTATGCCAACGGCGGATACTATAACCGCGGACTCGAACGTCCGGTAGAACGCGAAGACATCACCGGCGGAAGCAAGTACAACACTGCCTACGAAGGTTACAACTGGGGGGCAGGCGCCAAATACAAACTGAGTAAACGCAACGTTATCCAGTTCGACTATTCAGGAAACAATTACGCATCACGCTACAAATACCTGATAGAAAACAGCGGATACCTGCCCGGACAGTATGCGCTTACCAAGCTTCAGAAATTCCATGATGCCGAGTTGAAAGGTATCTTCGGTTTTACAACCAACAGCACTACGGTGTTCGGTGCAGACTATCGCTGTGAAGTGCTTCGCCGTCCCGACTCCGATTTGGACAAAAGTGTCTATACGGCATCAGCCTACGGCCAGCATGAAGTGAAGCTATGGAACCATCTGACCGGTGTTGCGGGTGTACGCTACGACCATCACGAACAGACGGGTGGACGCTTCACCCCCAAAGTGGCAGCCATGTACAACATAGGCAACTTCAATGTACGTGCCACCTATGCTGCCGGATTCCGTGCTCCGGGCATCGACGAGCTCTACTACCACATGTTCAAGAAGACAATGGGTACACGGGCCACCATCTCATTGGGTGACGAGAACCTCGACCCCGAACGCAGCAACTATTACTCCATCAACATGGAATACCGCACCAGCCGTTTCAGTGCTTCCGTCACCGGCTACTTGAACTACGTAAAGAACATGGTAACTTCCAAATCCACCAAATTCGATGACCTACCGGAAGCAGAGCAGAACCGGTTGCGTGAAGAGTTCCCCGAAATCGGTGACCTTTCATCCACGAAAAACCTAAGTGTCAAGAACTACTTCAACTTCGAGAAAGCTACCGTCAAAGGCTTTGAAGTGAACTTGAACGGCAATCTGTTCCCGGGCTTCACCCTGGCCGGAAACTATACCTACGCCTATGGACGCGGTCTGAACGAAGGAGGCGAATGGCAAAACATCGAGCGCAGCATACGCCATACAGCCACCATCACCGGAAACTATACACACAGCTGGAGCGACTATACCTTGAACCTCAACTTGAACGGTCGTCTGCAAAGCAAAGTCTACTATCCGGGCGACGCGGACGGCAATGCTCCGGGCTACGGCATCTGGAACCTCAATACCCGCCATACCTTCGACGGCTTCCGCAACTTTGTCATCGAACCGGGCATCGGCATAGACAATATCTTCAACAAGAAGGACAACCGCCCGCTGAACAAGAACTTCGCCTTGTATTCTCCGGGACGTTCGGTAGTAATCAGCCTGGCACTCAGACTAAAATAATCTCTCCATAACGCATTTAGAAACAACAACAATTATGAAACATCTTTTCATCACTCTCTATTTACTCGGCATCAGCCTCTTCTCCTCCGCACAACAAGAGGAGAAGGCGGCTCTGCTCATCACCCATTATGGCAGTTCGGACCCTCAGACACGTGCCTTGACGCTCGACGTCGTGACCCGTGAGGCACAAGAAGCCTTTCCGCAGTTTACAGTGCGCGAAGCATACATCTCGCCGATTGTACGAAAAAGACTTGCCAAGGAGGGTGTGTACAAAGACAGCCCTACGGATGCACTGCTGAAACTTCGCGCCGAAGGCTACCGGACCATCTACGTCCAGAGCACCACCTTGATAGAAGGCAGTGAGATGACCTCCGTCCGCAGGGATGCAGACAAGCTCCGTCCCTTCTTCAAGGAGATAAAAGTGGGAAATCCCCTGCTCTACTCCGTCGAAGACTGCGAGAAGGTAATCGGTATACTGACCGCCGAACAGCCGGAAAAGAAAGAAGACATTGTCTATGTGGGGCACGGCAACCAGCTACCCAGCACGGCTACTTACGCCATGCTCGACTTCATGATGAAAGCCCATGGACTGAAGAACTTCCACGTCAGCACCATTGAAGGATATCCTACCCTGGACGCAACCCTGCTGCAACTGAAAGAGACACGCCCCAAGAGCGTGACATTGGTTCCGTTGCTGTTGGTATGCGGCAACCATACCAAGGAAGACATTGCCGGCGTGTGGAAGACGGAACTTGAAAAGCAAAGCTATCAAGTGAATGTACGCATGCAGGGACTGGGCGAAAACAAAGCCATCCGCCAGCTCTATATGGAACACATCAAAGCTATGCTAAAAGATTGATAACCAGCAAGCGTAAAAGGGCTACACCTTTTACATACCAAGGCTACACCCTTTGCTCCGGATGGCTACACCATTCCGGACAAAGGGTGTAGCTCTTTTCAATGTACACAGATTACGGACATTTGTAACCATATTACGGATTCCTCCTCCTGCGATATGGAACTTTCCGGATTATTCTCTACATTTGTACAAAACTAACAGGAACGTTTATGGAAGAAGTAATCAAGCTCAATGCTGTAGACCAATACAACAAGATGTTCGGTCTCGAAACCCTGCATCCGCTGGTCAGCGTAGTCGATTTGTCCGAAGCCACCGGATATCCCAGGCATTTCACCTTGAACTATGGCGTATACGCCCTTTTCCTCAAAAACACCAAATGCGGAGACATACGCTATGGAAAACAGTATTACGATTACCAGGAAGGCACGGTAACCAGCTTCGCCCCGGGCCAGGTGACCGAGGTCAACATGCTGGAAGGTATGCAGCCCAGCGCCTCCGGCCTGCTGTTCCACCCCGACTTGATAAAAGGCACCTCGCTGGGACAGGGAATAAAGCAGTATTCCTTCTTTTCCTATTCCTCTACCGAGGCACTGCATTTGTCCGAAGACGAGAAAGAAATCTTCCTCGACTGTCTGAAGAAGATTAAGATGGAAATCCAACGCCCCATCGACAAGCACAGCAAGGGTCTGATTGCACGCAACATCGAGCTACTGCTGGACTACTGCATGCGTTTCTACGAACGCCAGTTCATCACCCGCTCGGCAGCCAACAAAGACATCCTGATGAAATTTGAAGCACTGATAGACGACTATTTCCAGAGCGACAAACCGCAGACCGAAGGACTGCCTTCCGTGAAATACTTCGCAGACAAAGTGTTCCTCTCCTCCAACTATTTCGGAGATTTGGTGAAGAAGGAAACCGGAAAGACGGCGCAGGAATATATCCAGAACAAAATCATCGACCTGGCCAAAGAAATGATTATAGGAAGCGGGAAGACGGTCAGCCAGATTGCCTATGAGCTGGGATACCAGTATTCGCAGCACTTCAACCGCGTGTTCAAGAAGAACGTAGGCTATACTCCGAGCGAATACCGGCACTTACAGGTTTAGACAATAAGGATTCACCACAGATTACGCGGATTAACACAGAGTTTTTTCGGTTTCATCAAATATAAGTTCTATCTTTGTATGCCAATAGAACATATGGATATGAAACACCCCAAAATAATTGTTGCCGGCATCGGACCGGGCAATGAATCGGATATAACTCCCGCCGTAATTTCCGCTTTGCAAGAATCAGATGTAGTGGTGGGATATAAGTACTATTTCCAATTTGTAACCCCTTATCTCCACCCCTCAACAGCATGCATAGATACCGGCATGAAGCGTGAGCGCGCCCGTGCCGAGCAGGCTTTCGAGCTGGCGGAGCAGGGAAAGACGGTCTGCGTCATCAGTTCCGGGGATGCGGGCATTTATGGTATGACGCCGCTTGTCTACGAGATGAAGCGGGAAAGGAACAGCGACGTAGAAATCGTTTCGCTGCCGGGCATCAGCGCTTTCCAAAAGGCAGCCTCACTGCTGGGAGCTCCCGTAGGACATGACTTCTGTGTCATCTCCCTTTCAGACCTGATGACTCCCTGGGAACGTATTGAAAGACGTATCACCGCAGCCGCTGCCGCCGACTTCGTGACGGCAGTCTACAACCCCAAAAGTGAAGGACGCTACTGGCAGCTTTACCGCTTGAAAGAACTCTTTCTGCAGGAAGGACGCTCACCGGAAACGCCCGTGGGATATGTGCGCCAGGCAGGACGCCCGGAACAAGCGGTACACATCACCACGCTGGGAGATTTCAATCCCGAAGAGGTGGATATGTTTACAGTCGTATTGATAGGCAACTCACAGTCCTACGAATGGAACGGAGCCTTCATCACTCCGCGCGGCTATTACCGGGACACGAATACCGAAGCCACGGGCATCGGGCAAGACATCATGATTCGCAGTTTCCGTACCATCGAAAAGGAACTGAAGAACAAGCATATTCCCCTCGACCATAAATGGGCTTTACTCCATGCCATACATACCACCGCCGATTTTGAAATGGAGCATCTGCTGCATACGGACGAAGGTGCCGTGGCTTCCTTGTATCAAGCCATCGAGAAAGGCGGAATCAAGACGATTGTCACAGACGTCACGATGGCAGCCAGCGGTATCCGCAAAGGAGCTTTGCAGCGGCTGGGCATAGAGGTGAAATGTTACCTCGGCGACCCGCGCACGGCGACGATGGCTGCAGAGAAAGGCCTCACCCGTACCCAGGCAGGCATCCGCCTGGCTGTGGAGGAGCATCCCGATGCTTTCTTTGTATTCGGCAATGCACCTACGGCACTTATGGAACTCTGCGACCTGATACGTAAGGGCAAGGCACATCCGGCGGGCATTGTTGCCGCACCGGTAGGCTTTGTGCATGTGCAAGAGTCCAAACACATGGTGAAACCCTTTACGGAAATACCCAAGATTATCGTAGAAGGACGTAAGGGAGGCAGCAACTTGGCTGCCACGCTGGTGAACTCCGTGTTGTGCTACAACGATGCGGAGCAGTTGCGCCCGGGCAGGGATGTGTAAGTGAAAAAAGACATTCCATAACATTACTTGTTACGACCGATAACATTACTTGTTATGCCCCTTTACATTACTTGATATTTTCATAAGATTACCCGTTGAATGAAACACAGATTTATAATCATAGGAATGGATGACAACCGTTCCCCCTTCTTTCCACCGGAAGCACTGGCGCAGATACGGAAGGGGAAGGTTTTCTCCGGTGGCATACGGCATAAGGAGATTGTCGGTCCTCTGCTGCCTGCCGGGGCCGAATGGATTTCCATCACCGTACCGCTGGACCGCGTCTTTTCCCGTTATGAAGAAATATTTGCCCGCTTCGAAGAGACGGCGACGGACGACTCCATCATTGTATTCGCTTCCGGCGACCCGTTGTTCTTCGGTTTTGCCAATACCATAAAGCGCAAGCTTCCCGGGGCAGACATTCTGCTCTATCCCGCTTTCAATTCCTTGCAGACATTGGCACACCGCCTCGTCATGCCGTATGACGACATGCGCACCGTCTCCCTGACAGGACGTCCCTGGCAGGAGTTCGACCGTGCCCTCATAGAGCGTGCCCCCAAAATAGGCATCCTCACCGACCGCGAACATACCCCGGCCACCATTGCCGCCCGCATGCTGGAATACGGGTACTCCCACTACACACTATACATCGGCGAGCATCTCGGCAATCCCGAAAAGGAACGCATACGCCGGATGACACCCCGGGAAGCGGTTGCCGGCGACTTCGAACATCCCAACTGCCTGCTGCTGGACAGCCATCCCGGACAATGCCGCACAAACTCCCTGCACGGCAGCGTACAAGCCCCGGACTTTCCAGTCCGTCCCTTCGGCATCCCCGATGAAGAGTTTGCACATCTTGACGGACGCGCCCGCATGATAACCAAGGCTCCCATCCGCCTGCTCACCCTGCAGGCATTGGAACTGAACCGCCGCCGCGTCTTCTGGGACATCGGTTTCTGCACCGGTTCCGTTTCCATAGAAGCCCGCCTGCAATTCCCCCATCTCGCCGTCATCTCCTTCGAGATACGTCCCGAAGGAAAAGAGCTGATGGACACCAACTCCCGCCGCTTCGGCGCACCGGGCATTACGGCGGTAACCGGAGATTTCCTGCACACCGACCTCACTCCCTTTGCCCGCCCCGATGCCGTCTTCATCGGTGGACACGGCGGACATCTGGAGGAAATGATAGAGAAAGTGAAACAAGTGCTGCACCCCGAAGGCTGCATCGTCTTCAACTCCGTATCGGCAGAAAGCAAGGAGGCGTTCTGCCGAGGAATCGAGCGGAACGGAATGGTGCTCCACCCTTCCACCCATATCGCCTTGAACGAATATAACCCCATTGAAATTATGAAAGCCACGCTTTCTTAAACATACCCATTATGAAAACAGCTATTATTCTAATCTCCGAAGCCGGTTTGAGCATAGCCCAATCACTGCTCAACGAACTTCCCGACTCCGAAATCTTCACCCTCAGGCACGAAGAGGGATGCACACATATAGAATCCGCCGGCAAATTCACAGCGGAAAACTTCAACCGCTATGATGCCTTTGTCTTCATTGGCGCCATGGGAATCTGTGTCCGCACCATCGCTCCTTGCGTGAAGAACAAATATACCGACCCTGCCGTGGTTTGCGTGGACAGTACCGGTAAATTTGCCATCTCCGTACTTTCCGGACACATCGGAGGAGCCAACGAACTGACCCACCAGGTAGCGAATATCCTCGGGGCCGAACCGGTAGTCACCACGCAAAGCGACTGCACCGGTCTATGGGGACTCGATACCCTGCCCCAACGTTTCGGGTGGTTTCCGGTCATCAACGCCGAGCCCTCCACCCTCCTGTTGGCAGAACTTGCCAAGACGCCCGAAGAGAAAAAAAGAGTATGCATGAACGAGCATATCAGCCTCTTCGTTTCCGGCAAGCCCACCGCCCTGCTGCTCACGGTGCGCAATGAAGGCACGGACTGGATGGAGGCGCACCTGCCGCCTCATGTAGAAGTATTCTACCGGGTGCAGGACATTAAACCTTCACGCTTCAAACTGATTCTGTGCGTATCTCCCCAAGTCCCCAACTTCCCGGAAATGCCTATGATATGCTACGTGCCCTGTGTCGTACACCTCGGCATCGGCCTTGCCCGGCTGGCAGGTCCCGTGCGGAAAGTGGAGAAAGAGATTATGAACACACTGAAGGAATACGGCATCATGCCCCAAAGCATCGCCTCCATCTCCACGATTAAAGCCAAAAGTGACGAACCGGTAGTGAAAGCGCTCCAAAAGAAGTTCCCGGTCTACTTCTATACAGCCGAAGAACTGACAGAGATAGAGGTGCCCCATCCCAGCAAAACCGTCATGAAGCACATGGGTACCCCCAGCGTCAGCGAAGCCGCCGCCTTACTGAGTGCAAACAACTCCCGGCTGCTGGTGCCCAAGAAGAAAGGAGAGAACTATACCGTGGCCGCCGCCCTTGACATAAGAACTGTGCGCCAGGGCCACATCGAAATAGTGGGTGCCGGCCCGGGCGACCCGGACCTGGTTTCCGTACGCGGACGCCAAATGCTGGAACGCGCCGACCTCATTCTGTATGCCGGCAGTCTCGTTCCCAGGGAGCTGACTCTCTGTGCCAAGGCCGGGGCTACCGTACTCAGCTCCGCTTCCATGGATTTGGAAGAACAATTTGAAGTGATGAAGAAGTTCTATGACAAGGGAAAATTCATCGTACGCCTGCATACGGGTGACCCTTGTATCTATGGTGCCATTCAGGAACAAATGAACTACTTTGACCAGCACGGCATGAGCTACCACATCACCCCCGGCATATCCTCCTTCCAGGCGGCGGCAGCTGCCTTGAAGTCGCAGTTCACCATTCCGGAAAAAGTGCAAAGCATCATCCTAACACGCGGCGAAGGACGTACGCCCATGCCCGAACGCGAAAAGCTACATCTCATGGCACGCTCACAAAGTACCATGTGCATCTTCCTCAGTGCAAGCATTGCGAAGCAGGTGCAGGAAGAACTGTTGCAGGAATATCCGGAAACTACCCCCGTAGCTGTCTGCTACCACTTGACATGGAAAGACGAACAAATATTCAGGGGGGAACTCAAAGACCTTGCCAGAATAGTGAAGGAAAATAACCTCACCTTGACAACCATGATTGTCGTAGGCGAAGCCATCGGCAACCGTGAAGGTCTGTCACGGCTCTATGCACACGAGTTCAAGCATCTGTACCGGAAATAAATCAACGATTAATCACCCATAAACATTCAAACATGATATTAATATTTGGCGGAACCACCGAAGGACGCATAGCCATCCAAACCCTTGAAGAAGCCGGAAAAACTTTCTACTATTCTACCAAAGGGGATGAGCAGGACGTACTTCTGCATAATGGCATCCGCCTGCAAGGCGCGATGGATGCAATAGAAATAGAAACATTCTGTGCACAGCATCACATAAAGCTGCTGATAGACGCCGCGCACCCCTTTGCCACACAGCTGCATGAGACTCTGGAACAAGTCTCCGTGGAATCGAATATCCCCGTCATCCGTTTCGAGCGTATCTTCCCGAAACGCGATGAAGAACACATCACCTGGTGCAGGGATTATGACGATGCCATCGAGAAGATACAGAAAGAAAAGATTTTCATCTTACTTGCACTGACCGGCGTACAGACCATAGGTAAGCTGAAGCCTTTGTGGCAGAATGCCTGCTGTTACTTCCGCATCCTCGACCGTGACAGCTCGCGCAAGCTCGCCCGGGAACAAGGTTTCTCCGAGAAGAACCTCTACTACTACACGCCCGGAGAAGACGAGCAAGTCCTGATGAAACAGCTTCATCCCGAAGCCATCCTCCTCAAAGAAAGCGGGATATCGGGCGGATTCTGCGAAAAGGTGGAAGCTGCCCGGCAACTGGGTATACGCATCTTTGCCATCTGCCGCCCCAAGACATCCGACAAGTTTATCTGTGTAAACGGCGAGCATGGCCTGCGCCGCATAATCGAGAAACATTTACCCGACTTCTTCCCCCTGCGCAGCGGACTGACCACCGGAACATGTGCCGCCGCTGCCGCCGTAGCCGCCGTTGCCGTAGCCGCCGTTGGCAGTAACCGTACCGCCGGAGATGGTGACGCTGCCGTTGCTGTAGATGCCGCTGCCGCCGCCGATGCTGCCGCCGTTACCGCCATTGGCAGTGACCGTACTACCGCCGGAGATGGTGACGCCGCCGTTGCTGCAGATGCCGTCGCCGCCGGAGACGGCGCCGCTTTCGCCCTTGGCAGTGACCGTACTACCGCCGGAGATGGTGACGCCGCCGCGGCTGTAGATACCGTGGCCGCCGTCGTCGCCGTTGGCAGTGACCGTACCGCCGGAGATGGTGAGGCTGCCGCTGCTGGAGATGCCGTTTGCGCCGCTGCCGCCTTGGGCCGTCAGGCTGTCATTTTCGCCGCCGGAGATGGTGAGGCTGCCGCTGCCGTAGATGCCGCTGCGGTAGATGTCGCTCTTCAGCGCGTTGTCGCCATCCAGCTTGATATTGGTGTCGCCCTCGCCGGTCACGCTTACGGCGGCTTTCTTCCGGCTGCTGGTGTCGATGTTCACATCCTTGAGTGTGACCTCGACCTTATCGTTCTTATCGTTGGTCTCGATGGTCACGGTGTTGGAAGAAGCTTTGTCCGTTTTCTGATTTGTGATGATGGTGTTGGTGTCCACCTTGTCGATGATCGTACCCTGTGAGACCTTGTTCGTCCCTTCGGTGTCGCCTGCCTTCACGGTGATGTCACCATCCTCGATGCGCCATGTAGCGGCAAAAGCCGGGGCGGCAAGGGTGGTGAGCATTGCGGCAGTCAGGATAAACGCTGCTGCCCGCTGAGAGGCCGGACGGGGCGAATCAATACCCCCCCCCGTATGGAGGGGGCGACCCAGAACACGCATCGCAAGCTTACGATAAGACAACATACAAAAACCTCCTTTGAACGGTGAAAAGAAATGGTGAGACCGTAGAATATCAGGTTGCTTTGAATATACCACATCTGCGGGGAAAAAATCAACAAAACCTGCGCGAATCGCCCTGTTTCCTGCGTGAATGGAGAAAACCCGTCAGGAAGAATGCCTTTTGGCTCTCCCTTTGGGAGAGCTGGCGCGGAGCGCCTGAGAGGGCAAGGATGCTGACGGAGAAGAGCAGGCGCAGCGATAGCATCGCTCTGCCAAAGAGACAGCTTATCGCTGTGCGGCGGCTCTCGGGAGACGGGCTTGCCCTCTCCGTCATCGCTTGCGCGATGCCACCTCTCCCAAGGGGAGAGGCTTTTGCATCCCGCAAAGCCTGCCCTCTTTGCCCAAGGCTCTCCCTTTGGGAGAGCTGGCGCGGAGCGCCTGAGAGGGCAAGGATGCTGACGGAGAAGAGCAGGCGCAGCGATAGCATCGCTCTGCCAAAGAGACAGCTTATCGCTGTGCGGCGGCTCTCGGGAGACGGGCTTGCCCTCTCCGTCATCGCTTGCGCGATGCCACCTCTCCCAAGGGGAGAGGCTTCTCTGCGCCTTTTTGCTCAAAAAACTGCCTGAAAGCACATTTTATTGGACTTTTATTCTGCTATACTCCTGTCAGAACAAAAAGACACAGGAGGGAAGAGGAATGAAAGACGTTGAGCTTCGGTATGTGGGCGGTCATGTGGAGGTGTATACGGGGGCGGGCGCGTTCCTGTTCTCGGCGGACACCCTGCGGGAGGCGATGGAAGAGCTGGATGCCGCCTGATGCATTCCCGGAAATACCGGAAAGCACCGGGCGGGAGTTAGAAAATACTAATGTAAAATGAATGTAAAATTCAAGAAAAGAACCGTCTAAGAAGGCCCGGAAATCTTAAAATTCCGGTCAAAAAAGTGATTTTCCTGTAAAATAATGCTTGTTGAGCCGGGGGGTTCGATGTTATAATAAAAAGGACGGCATTTTGCGTATGGAGAGCGAAGCACGGCCGTCTTGTGCAATGGAGCAATAGGAAGATTTTAGGAGCATTGTTTTATGGACATTACACACATCACCTCTCTGCTGGGCGGTATTGCGCTGTTCCTGTATGGTATGTCGATCATGGGTGCCGGCCTCGAAAAGCTGGCCGGCGGCAAGATGCAGGGCGTATTGCAGAAACTGACTTCGTCCACCATCAAGGGCGTCATTTTCGGCACCCTTATCACCGGCGTCATCCAGTCGTCGGCCGGCACGGTCGTCATTTGCGTCGGCCTCGTCAACTCCGGCATCATGACCCTTACGCAGTCGGTAGGCGTTATCATGGGTGCAAACATTGGTACTACGGTCACCGGTCAGCTCATCCGCATGGCGGATATTTCGGGCGACAGCCTCATCCTGACCCTCATCCAGCCCAAGACGTTTGCGCCGGTGGTGGCGTTTATCGGCTGCATTTTTTATGTATTCATCCGCAACGCGAAGAAAAAGAACATCGGCCAGATCATGCTGGGCTTCGGCATCCTGTTCACGGGCATGAGCCTGATGGACACCGGTGTGTCTCCCCTGCGTGAGAGCGCAGCGTTCCAGGAGCTGTTCGTCACCATGACCAACCCCATCCTCGGCGTTCTCGTGGGCGTGGTGGTCACGGTCATCATCCAGTCCTCTTCGGCTTCTGTGGGCATCCTGCAGGCGCTGTCCAGCACCGGCCTCGTCACCTTCAGCTCGGCCATCCCCATCGTGCTGGGCGCCCACATCGGCACGGCCTTCACCCCCCTGCTGACCATCGGCGGCTCCTCCAAGGACGGCAAGCGCGCCGCCCTCATCCACCTGTACTTCAACATCATCGGCAGCGTCATCCTGCTGGCGCTGGTCTATGCAGTCCAGTTCACCATCGGCATCCCCATGTGGGGCGATGTGATGAACAAGAGCAGCATTGCAAACATCCACACCATGACCAGCGTCATTGCGATGCTGTTCTTCCTGCCCTGCAGCGGCGTGCTGTCCAGGCTGGCCATGATGACCGTGCCGAACAGCGCGGAGGAGGCGCAGGAGCTGAGCATGCCTGTGCTGGATGAGCGTCTGTTCAAGAGCCCGGCTGTGGCTCTGCAGCAGGCTAAGAACGCGGTGGTCAAGATGTCCCGCCGCGCAGCCCGCAACGTCGGCCTCGCCACCCCGCTGCTGCTCAAGATGGACGAGGACGTCGTGAGTGCCATCGATGTCCGCGAGAACCTCATCGACCGGATGGAGGTGGACATCTCCAACTACCTCATCAAGCTGGCAGACCAGGAGCTGGGCGACGCGGAGAGCCATGAGGTGACTGAGCTGCTCAACTTTGTCACCGAGTGCGAGCGCATCGGCGACTATGCAGTCAACATCAAAGAAAAAGCGCAGGAGCTGACCGACAAGGAAGTCACCTTCAGCGAGAAGGCACAGCAGGAGCTGAAGCTTCTCGACAATGCGCTGGAAAAGATACTGACCCTCACCACGGACGCCTTCGAGTTCGACGACGCCCGGACCGCCAGCCAGGTGGAGCCGCTGGAACAGGTCATCGACATCCTCGTGGAGCGGCTTCGTGCGCAGCACATCAAGCGCCTGAAGGAGGGTGCCTGCTCCATTGATACCGGTGTCGTCTATCTCGATGTGCTGAACAATGTAGAGCGTATCTCGGACCACTGCTCCAACATCGCCGCCCGTCTGGTGGGCATGGAGGCAGGCGAGGACTATGACTCCCATACCCTCAAGAACATGATGCACCACAACCCCACCAAGGAATATATGCTCAACTACGAGCAGTGCCGCAAGGACTACCTCGTCCCGCTGGAACAGCTCGAAGCCTGATTCTGATAAAGGATAAAAACAGTGCAGACCTCCCCGGGGTGGTCTGCACTGTTTTCGTTTATTCACCCAGGTCTTCCAGCAGCGCCCGGAGGGCCGTTTCGCCGGTGACGTAGAGGCCCTGCTTGAGCCGGAGGGCATCGGCCTCAGGCAGAAGATTGACATAGATGCCGGTGCGCAGGAGCCGCTTGTCGGGCAGTCCGTTGTCGGAGCAGGTATAGACGACCACCCGCCCGCCCTCGTCGCAGAGGTAGAAGTCGGTGCCGCTCTGCCCGGCGGATCCCTGCGCGGCCAGACCCGGCTCGGAGGCCGGCGTCTCTTCGCCGGAGTCGGCAGGGAAAGGGAGACTGGGCAGGGCCATCCAGAACAGGCTGAACACGATGGTAAAAATGCACAGCGCATAAAAAATGCAGAGCCAGACCTTGCGCATGGCAGTGGACTCCTTTCGGCTGAAATGGTGTTTCAGACGGTAGTATGTGCAAAAGAAAACTGCCTCAGACAGGAATGCAGAATTTTCACACCCGGATGCTGTACTTTGGCGGGGCAGATGTGCTATACTAGCATCGTATCCGGTCGATTCCCCCTTGCGGAAGCGGGCGGTGCGGACTATAATGTATTATTATGGCTGCGGGCAGTCTGGCCGCAGCAGGAACAGCGAACGGCATCGTCAGAGGATGCTTTGAGATGCAGAACAGTGAAAATTGCGATAGGAGGCGATCCTTATCTCAAACAATGAAAGACGGAGACTCCACAGTGATGGTGCGCTCCGGGAGCAGAACCGGCGGGTCCGTGAGCCCCGCGAACCGCAGGAGCAGGGAGAAAAGCACGGCCATCCCGTTCTCGGATTCCTGGGCCGGACCATCGTCACCCTCGTCTGTCTGGGCATTATGGCGGGCAGTCTGGTGGCAGTGGGCGCTGTGTACTATGTGGTGCAGGCTACGGCCAGTGACGGCGACCTGCTGGACCTCGACAACATCGAACTGAGCCAGTCGAGCCTTGTGGTGGCCACCGACCCCGACACCGGCGCACAGGTGGAGTACGCCACCCTGCGCTCTTCCAACAGCCACCGCGTCTGGGCGGACCTCGAGCAGATCCCCACCAACCTACAGTATGCATTCATCTGCACCGAGGACAAAGACTTTTACAACGAGCCGGGCGTCAACTTCAAGCGCACCATCGGCGCGATGATCAATGAATACCTGCTGCCCATCTACAGCTCCAAGCAGGGCGCCTCCACGCTGGAACAGCAGCTCATCAAGAACCTGACCAGCGACAAGAGCGCCAGCGGCATCGAGGGCGCACTGCGCAAGCTGCGCGAGATCTACCGCGCCCTCATCCTGAGCCGCAGCTACTCCAAGGAGACCATTCTGGAAGCCTACCTGAACACCATCAGCTTTACCGGTACGATCCAGGGCGTCCAGACGGCGGCAAACGAGTACTTCGACAAGGATGTCAGCGAGCTGACCCTCTGGGAGTGCGCGTCCATCGCGTCCATCACCAAGAATCCCACCAACTATAACCCCTACACCAACCCCGAGAACCTCATCAACCGCCGGAACTTCCTGCTCTACAATATGTGGCAGCAGGGTGTCATCTCGGAGGATGATTACCGCAGCGCCGCTGCCCAGCCGCTGGTGCTGGCAGAGACGGACAACACGAAGAAGAGCAGCTCCACCACCTCCTACTTCACCGATGCCCTCTTCAACGAGGTGGTGAAGGACATCATGGCCAAGGAGGGTGTGGACGAGTCCACCGCCCAGAGTATGCTCTACACCGGCGGCTACACCATCGAGGCAACGGTCAACCCCAAGATCCAGACCGCGATGGAGAACCTGATGCTCAACACCGACGATGCCTACTTCCCGGCCGGCTGGCATGAGGAAGAGGTGACCAGCATCTCCGACGACGATGTGCAGGTCTTCAATGAGGACGGCACTCCCAAGACCCGCACCGGCGAGGACGGTACGGTCTACTATTACCGCAATGTCCGCACCCAGGCGGCGATGGTCACGCTGGACTATGACGGCAATGTCATCGCTATGGTGGGCGGTCTGGGCGAAAAGACCAAGAGCCTTTCCCTGAACCGCGCCTACGGCGTCACCCGTCAGACCGGCTCTACCATCAAGCCCATCGGCGCCTATGCGCTGGGCATCGAGTATGGTCTGGTCAACTGGTCTACCATGCTCAACAACTCGCCCCTCTACCTCAAGCAGGATATGGTCATCCGTGACGAGGACTACTGCCGCCGGAACGGCCTCATGGGCCTGACGGACAAGCAGCTGAAAGCCTACCCCAACGCATGGCGCAGCTGGCCCCGCAACTACGGCGGCAACTACGGCGACGGCTCCGACCTGCCGCTCTGGAACGGCCTCGCCCGCTCCCTGAACACCATCGCCATCCGCGTTGGCGACCTCGTGGGTGCGAACAACATCTTCAACTTCGTCTACAATACCCTGCAGCTCAGCACGCTGGACCCCGTCAACGACGTGGGCCTTGCACAGATGGTCATGGGCAGCCAGACCCACGGCGTCACCCCGATGGCGCTGGCGGCGGCGTTCCAGATCTTCTACGACGGCGAGTATACCACGCCTCACCTCTACACCCGTGTGCTCGACCGGGACGGCAACATCTATATGGAGAGCAACGACACCAGCTATCAGGCTCTGACGCCCCAGACGGCCTACGTCATGAACCGCCTGCTGAAGAACGTCCTGTTCTCCAGCGTTGGTACGGCCAGCGGCCGCTACCCCAACTCCAACGGCATGGAGGCCTTCGGTAAGACCGGTACGGCCAGCGATGAAAAGGACCTGTGGTTCGTGGGCGGCACGCCCTATTACGTCACCGCTGTGTGGTGGGGCTACGATGCGCCTTACGATATGACCAAGACCCTCGGCAAGCAGCAGGCCAAGACCCGCACCTGCGTCATGGCCTGGAAGGCCCTGATGGAGCAGGTCCAGGCAGAGCTGCCCTATAAGGCATTCCCGGCGGCTGACGGCGTCGTGGAGCGCAGCTACTGCACCCAGAGCGGCCTGCTGGCCAGCGGCTCCTGCCCGAGCACGGCAGTGGGCTACTACCGTGCCGACGACCTGCCCGACGTCTGCAATTATTCCCACGGTCAGGCAGCTGTCGCCAGCGAACCCCTCGCGCCTGAGCCGGACACCACCAATCTGGACACCGACTGAGGCGAAAATCATACTTTTCGGCACATTGGGTTGCAGATTCGGTGCGCTGAAGGGGTACTTCACGGCTCAAAACTGGATAATCTGACAAAATAGCATCCGACCTCTTGCAATGCAGGGAGTCGGATGCTATTATATTTTCTGCAAGAACACTTGTGTTTGAGAGGTGAACAAGTTGGAACGCCGTTTTTATCTGGTGGATGCACAGGTCCTGCCGGAAGTTTTCCTCAAGGTCGTCCGGGCCAAGGAGCTTCTGGCCAGCGGAGAGGCACGCAGCATTTCGGCTGCGACCCGCAGCGTAGACCTGTCGCGCAGTGCATTTTATAAATATAAGGACTGCATTTTCGACTCGGAGAATGGCCGCGAGGTCATCACTGTCATGGCGACCCTGCGGGATGAGACGGGTGCATTGCAGAGCCTTCTGGCTGGCATCAGTGCCGCCGGTGCCAGCATCGTGACCATCAATCAGTCTACTCCGGAGAACGGAGCTGCGCTGGTGGCTGTCACCATCCGCACCGACACCATGCAGATGACCCCCGAGGAGCTGACGGAAAAGCTTTCGCGCCAGCGGATGGTCGTGGGCGTACACTGCGGATACAATCTGTGACAGTACATTCATAGAAAAAGGAACGAGGGCAGTATCATGGCAAAAATCGCGATTCTGGGCTTTGGTACGGTGGGCAGCGGCGTGTACGAGGTGCTCTGCCGCAACGCCGCAGGCGTCTCCCGCCGCGCGGGCGAACCGGTGGAGGTCAAGTACATCCTTGACCCCAAGGACTTCTCGGATCATCCGGCTGCACAGCTGTTTATAAAGAATTTTGACGCCATTCTGGAAGACCCCGAAGTGAAGGTCGTCGTCGAGACCATCGGCGGCACCCGCTTCGCTTACCCTTATGTCAAGGCCTGCCTCGAGAGCGGCCGGAGCGTCTGCACCTCCAACAAGGAGATGGTGGCCACCTACGGCGCAGAGCTGCTGGCTCTGGCCAGGGCACACAACTGCGCCTTCCTGTTCGAGGCGTCCGTGGGCGGCGGCACTCCCATCATCACCCCGATGCACCAGTGCCTCGCGGCCAATGTCATCACCGAGGTGGAAGGCATCGTCAACGGCACCACCAACTTCATGCTCACCAAGATGGTGCGGGAGGGCCTGGGCTTTGACGAGGCTCTGAAGATCGCCCAGGAGCTGGGCTACGCCGAGACGAAGGACCCCGGCGACGATGTGGACGGCCGCGACGCCTGCCGCAAGATCGCCATCCTGTCCTCGCTGGTCTGCGGCCACCAGATCTACCCCCAGAACATCCCCACCCGCGGCATCCGCGACATCACGGTGGATGATGTGGCTGCGGCAGAGAAGCTGGGCTGCGTCATCAAGCTCATCGCCTGGATGAAGCGGGGCGAGGACGGCAGCGTTGCCGCCGGTGTCGAGCCCTGCCTCGTGCCGAAGGCAAACCAGCTGGCCGGTGTCGATGACGTCTTCAATGCCGTCCTCGTCAAGGGCGATATGCTGGGCGACGTGGTCTTCTACGGCAAGGGCGCGGGCAAGCTGCCCACCGCCAGTGCTGTCGTGGCCGATGTGGTGGACGCCCTCAAGAACGGCGTCAAGGTCCACGACAGCCTGTTCTGGCAGCCCGCCGAGCCGGTGGAAGGAATGCTCACCGACCCCGCTCCCGCCGCATACTATGTGCGTGTGGAAGGCATCGCCCCGGCGGTGGCCGAGGCCATCTACGGCAAGGGCCATGTGGTGGAAGAGCACTTCGACGGCTGCTCCTACTTTGTGGACAGCGCCGACGACAAGGCTCTGGCCGAAGCAGCCCGCAAGGTAGAGGCCATGGGCGGCAGCGTGAAGCTGGTGCTCCGCCGCCTGCCTGAGGACGCCTGAGCGTGAGAGAAGAGGGAACTGCGATGAAGATAAAAGTTTCCGTCCCGGCCACCAGTGCCAACATCGGCTCCGGCTTCGATGCGCTGGGTCTGGCTGTGACCTTGTACAATACCGTGACCTTCGAAGAGAGCGACCATCTGGACATCTCGGCGGCGGACGGCACCCGCATCCCCCGCGGCGAGACCAATCTGGTCTACCGCTCGGCCAAGGGGCTGTTCGATAAGGTCGGCAAGACCATGCCGCCCCTCAAGCTCGTCCAGACCAACGCCATCCCGATGGCCCGGGGCCTCGGCTCGTCCTCGGCCTGCATCATCGCGGGCCTGCTGGGCGCGAACCGGATGCTGGGCGATGTGCTCAACACCCAGGAGCTGCTGACGCTGGCTACCTCCATCGAGGGCCACCCGGACAACGTGGCACCGGCCCTTCTGGGCGGTCTGACCAGCAGCGTTTTCGAGGACGGCGTCGTCTACTCCGTCAAGCGGGATGTGGACGAGAGCCTCTGCTTCGCGGCCATCGTGCCGGACTACAAGCTGCTGACCGAAGCCGCCCGTGCGGCCCTGCCCAAAGAGGTCACCCACAAGGATGCGGTGTATAACCTGTCCCGTGCGGCCCTCATCCCGGCGGCGTTCTGCGAGGGCCGCCACGACCTGCTGGCCATCGCCACCGAGGATAAGCTCCACCAGCCCTACCGGATGCCCCTGATGCCCGGCTCGAAGGAAGTCTTCGATATGGCGCGGCTCTGCGGTGCCAAGGCGGTGTACGTCTCGGGTGCCGGCAGCACCGTAATGGCTGTGGCCGAAAAGGCCAACGCCGAGAAATTCTACTCCAAACTGGAAAAGGGCCTCGAGCTGCTGGAAGGCTTGGACGGATGTGAAGCATTTACACTGCTGCGGCTGGATGCCGACAACACCGGTGCGACAGTGGAATGATAAACAGGACCGGAAGTGCAAGACCGCTTCCGCCCGGTGTACCCCTCACACACTGAGGGAGCAAAAAGAGGAGAGTGACAAGATATGGCGTTGATCGTACAGAAGTTCGGCGGTTCTTCGGTGAAGGACCGGGACCGTATCTTCAACGTGGCCCGCATCGTGGCCAACACCCACAACGCGGGAAATGACGTGGTCGTGGTAGTGTCCGCACAGGGCGACACCACCGACGACCTTATCACAAAGGCAGCAGAGATCACCCACAACCCTTCTGCCCGTGAGATGGATATGCTGCTGGCAGCAGGCGAGGAGATCAGTATCGCCCTGCTGGCTATGGCTCTGAACGAGCTGGGCTGCCATGCCACCAGTCTGACCGGCTGGCAGGCAGGCTTCCGCACTGACCGTGCCTACACCAAGGCCCGCATCACCAAGCTGGAGACCGAGCGCATCTCTTCGGAGCTGGAGCGCAACCGCGTCGTCGTCGTGGCAGGCTTCCAGGGCCTGAACAAGCTGGACGACATCACCACGCTGGGCCGCGGCGGTTCCGACACCAGCGCTGTCGCCATCGCAGCAGCGCTCCACGCCGACCGCTGCCAGATCTTTACCGACGTGGAGGGCGTCTACACCGCCGACCCGCGCAAGGTGCGCAACACCCGCAAGCTGGATGAGATCACCTTCGACGAGATGCTGGAACTGGCATCCCTCGGCGCACAGGTGCTCAACAACCGCAGCGTGGAGCTGGCTAAAAAGTATAATGTGGAGCTGGAGGTCCTCTCCAGCCTGAACCCCGTGCCCGGCACGGTCGTCAAGGAGGTTGTAAAAGACGTGGAAGGTATGCTGATCAAGGGTGTCGCAAAGGACACCGACGTTGCTGTTATTACGATCCTGAATGTTCCCGATGAGCCGGGTACCAGCTTCAAGATCTTCGGCCTGCTGGCCCAGAAGAATATCAACGTGGACATCATCCTGCAGTCCACCGGCCGCGACGGCAAGAAGGACATCAGCTTCACCTGCGCGGAGAGCGAAGCTGAGACTGCCATGCGCGTCCTGCGCGAGAGCGCAAAGTTCGACCAGGTCACCTGCGACGAGACCTGTGCCAAGGTGTCCATCGTGGGCGCCGGTATGCAGAGCCACAGCGGCGTGGCCTCCAAGATGTTCGAGGCTCTGTCCAACAACAACATCAACATCAAGATGATCTCCACCAGTGAGATCAAGATCTCCTGCATCATCGACCGTGAGGACGCTGACAAGGCTGTCAGCGCCATCCACGATATGCTGTTCGAGTAAGATGTGGCTTCAAAGCCGCCGTGCCGTGCGTCCTGCGCCGGTGCGGCGGCTTTTTGCGTACACAATTTTTTTACAGCCCCTGCCGTTTACACCCAGATAAAAGGGGTGTATAATATTATTATGTGCCTGTATCCAGGGCAAACGTCAAAAACAGGAAGGAAGCTGCATCATGGAGCAAAATCGACCCGCACCCCGCCGCGCTCTGTCGCCGAAAGAACGCCGCCGGAGACACCGTATCCGTCTCGTGCGCAACTGGACGGTCTTTCTGCTCAGCTGCGGCGCGGTCATGGCTGTGATGACCGGCGGCATCCTCTGGCTGCTGCCCAGGGCCTATGCCCTCATCGCACCGCCGACGGCCTTCGAGGCCCGGGAGTATGAGGGCGGCGCGGAGACGGACCTTTCGGATAAGCGCCTCATGCTGGTGAATGCAAACCTTCCCCTGACGGAAGAGCCGACGCCGGAGCTGGCTGTGGCCGATGATGCCACCGGTGCTTCGCTGGAAGCCGAGGCCGCCGCAGCCTACCGCGAGATGGCCGAGGCAGCAAAGCAGGATGAGATCGAGCTGGTGCTGACGGCAGGGTATCAGGATGCCGCCGCCCGCCAGAGCGCCTATGAGGCTGCGGTCCAGAGCTACCGGGAGTCCGGCTGCTCGGAGGAAGAGGCCGCTGCCAGGGCTGTGACCGTCCAGCCTGCGCCGGAGGCCAGCGAATATGCCACCGGCTACGGTGCCGACATCCTCGCGGCAGACAGCATGGAAAAGGACACCGGCTTCGCCGACACCCGTGCCTATGAGTGGCTGGAAGCCTATGCCGCAGAGCACGGCTTCATCCTGCGCTGGCCGCAGGAGCGTCAGGCCGCCACCGGCATGGTGTTTGAGCCGTGGCACTGGCGGTATGTGGGCAGGGACAACGCCCTCGCCATCCGCGCCTCCGGCCTCTCGCTGGAAGAGTATCTGGCGCTGGAACAAACGAAATAATACAAAAGGACGATAGAACATTGAGACGATCCCAAATCGCGCCCGGCGTCCATCTCTCGTATGACGCCGCGCAAAAATTCAACCGCTGCCGCATCAGCATCCACTTCGCGTTCCCGGCCCGCCGCGAGACGGCCACGGCCCACGCGCTGCTGCCGCTGGTGATGGAGCGGGGCTATGCCGACTGCCCCGACATGACCCAGATGACCAAAAAGCTGGCCCGCCTCTACGGTGCCGACCTGACCGTGGACGCCCGCCCCATGGGCTGCAGCCACAACCTCTGCGTCAGCATCACCGGCATCAAAGACCAGTTCGCACTGGAAGGGGAGAAGCTGACGCAGGAGTACGCCGCACTGGCCCTCGGCACGGCGTTCCACCCCTATTTTGTGGGCAGCACCTTCGACCCCGAGGCCGTGGGCATCGAGAAGCAGATGCTGAAGAAGGCGCTGGAAGACGAAGTGAACGACAAGCGCCTTTACTGCCAGCGGCAGGCCAACCGGGAGTTCTTCGGCGACAGCCCCGCCGGCGTCCGGCAGGAGGGCTACTTAGAAGAAGTGGACGGCCTGACGCCCGAAGCGCTGACCGAGGCATACTACGAGATGCTGCGGACGGCGAACATCGAGCTCATCGTGCTGGGCTGCGACGAGGCCAGCACCACTGCCGTGAAGGACGCCCTTCTGACGGAGCTTTCGGCCATCGACCGCGCCCCGCTGCCCCGGGCCGAGAACATCGCTATGCCCCGGCGGGAGCCGGTGCGGAAGGTGGAGCATTTCGATACCACACAGGCCAAGCTCTGTATGCTGTTCACGCTGGGCCGGCCCATGCAGCCTGAACAGCTGGCCGCTGTCCGGCTGGCGATGGCCCTCTACGGCGGCAGCGTGACCAGCCGCCTTTTCCTGAACGTCCGGGAGCGCGACCATCTGTGCTACTACTGCTCGTCGTCCTTCCAGAGCTTCACGGGCAGCATGGCCGTCAACAGCGGCGTCGAGCACGCCGACGCGGCCCGCGCTGAGCAGGCAGTGCTCAAAGAGCTGGCAGACCTCTGCGACGGCCCGATCACCGACGAAGAGCTGGAAGACTGCCGCCGGGGCCTGCTGGCCGGGATGAACGGCCTGGAGGACACACTGGGCGGCATCGAGACATGGTACTATATGGAAGTGCTGCGGGGCGGCCCGGTGCAAACGCCGGACGACGCCCGCCGCGCCCTGCTGGCGGTGACCAGGGAGGATGTGCGGGATATTCTGAAGCAGTTCACCCTGTCGGTGAGCTGTCTGCTGACGCGGGAGGAGGGGAACGAGAATGGCTGAGAACACCCAGAGCGTGCTGGAACGCACCGCCGCTGACCAGTGGAAAGTTCTGCCCTCGGGGCTGACCGTACTCGTCCGCCCCATGCCGGGCTACTCCGGCACCCATGTCATCTACGCCACCCGCTTCGGCTCCATCGACCGGGATTTCCGGCTGGGGGAGCGGGAAGTGCATCTGCCCGCCGGTGTGGCCCATTTCCTCGAGCACAAGATGTTCGAGGATGAGGACGGCGACGCCTTTGCAAAGTTCGCCAAGACCGGCGCGAATGCCAATGCTTTCACGGCCTTCGACCGCACCTGCTACCTCTTTACGGCCACGGAACAGCTGGACGAGAGCCTTGACGTGCTGCTGGGCATGGTGGGGCATCCCTACTTTACCGAGCAGACCATCGCCAAAGAGCAGGGCATCATCGGGCAGGAGATAAAGATGTACGATGACAGCCCCGACTGGCGGCTCATCACCGGCCTGTGCGAGTGCCTGTATCACAGCCACCCCATCCGCAGTGATATTGCGGGAACGGTGGAGAGCATCGCGGAGATAACGCCGGAAATGCTCTACGACTGCTGCAGGGCGTTCTATGCGCCGGGCAATATGGTGCTGGCCGCAGCGGGCAACACCAGCATGGAACAGATCCTGGCTGCCTGCGCCCGCCACGGCCTGATGGACGAGCGCCCGGCGGAAAAGGTCGAGCGCCTGCTCCGCCCGGAGCCGATGACGCTGGCGGCGGCCGAAAAGACCATCGCCATGCCCATCGCAAAGCCCTGCTTCGGTCTGGGCTTCAAAGAAGAGCCGCTGCCTTTCGGCGACCTGCGCAGCGAGATGCTGTACGAGCTCATCCTCTGCTGCATCTGCGGCGGGATGTCGCCGCTCTACCGCCGCCTCTACGACGAGGGCCTGACCAACCCGGGCTTCGGCGGTGAGGTGCTGCGGGTGGACGGATGCTGCTGCATCCTCTTCACCGGCGAGAGCGACCAGCCCGACACCGTCCGGCAGCTTCTGCTGGACGAGATCGAGCGGGTGCGCAAAGAGGGCGTGGATCGGGAGATCTTCACCCTCTGCAAGAACGAAAAATACGGCCAGCTCATCGAAAATCTGGAAAACGTCGAGGATTCGGCCAGCCAGATGGCAGATTTCGCGCTGGCGGGTCAGACTGTGGCCCAGCAGATCACCATGCTGGCGGGCCTGACGGCAGAGGACGCAGACGCGGCATTGCAGCACATCCTGCGGCCTGAGCGGATGGCCGTGATGAACATCGAGCCGGACGGCACTGCCGTTGAAGAGGACGAAGAAGAGGAGACGGAAGAATGACGAATCTGGTACAGTTCCCGGGCCTCGGCCTCAGCTTTGAGCTGAGCCGGGTAGCCTTCAGCATCGGCGGCATGGATATTTATTGGTACGGCGTCTGCATCGCCTTTGGCCTCTGCCTCGCATTGGTCTTTGCGTTCCGCCGCTGCACGGAGTTCGGCATCGACGCCGATTCGATGGTGGATGTCATCCTCGTCGGCGTGGTGCTGGGCATCGCCAGCGCCCGCCTGTATTATGTGGCGATGGCACCCTACAATTACGATACCATCTGGGATGTGCTGGCCGTCCGCGACGGCGGTCTGGCCATCTACGGCGGCATCATCGGTGCCTTTGTGTTCGGCGGCCTGGCCTGCAAATGGCGGGGCGTGCCGGTGCTGCCCATGTTCGACCTGGCCGGCATGGGCTTCCTCATCGGACAGGGCTGCGGCCGCTGGGGCAACTTCTTCAATCAGGAGGCTTTCGGCTGCAACACCACCCTGCCATGGGGTATGTTCAGCGAAGCAACGGAAGATTACCTGATGGGCAGCACCGTCACGGTGCCGAAGGGCGTCACCATCGACCCCACCATGCCCGTCCACCCCACCTTCCTCTACGAGAGCATCTGGTGCTTCGTGGGTCTGGCCCTGCTGGCGGCGTACATCAAAAAGCGAAAGTTCAACGGCGACATTGCCCTGCGCTACCTTGTCTGGTACGGCGCAGGCCGCTTCTGGATCGAAGCTCTCCGCACCGACAGCCTGCTGCTGGTGCCGTCGCTCGGCCTGCGCGCTTCCCAGCTGGTGGCGGCTGCGGCCGTCGTGGGCGGTGTGGCACTGGAGATCATCCTGACCCGGAAATATAAGTCCAGACCTCTCATGGTGACGCTGGCTCTGACGGCAGAGAACCGCAGCCTGCTGGCGAAGGTGCGCAAGGCAGAGCCGGAATTTACGGTGGAGAGGGAAGAGCTGGTGGCTTCCAGCCCCCGCAAGCTCTTCCTCGAGCGCACGAATGCCTATAACGAGCGGGTGAAGCAGCAGCTCAAAGAGAAACTGGCGGAGAAAAAAGACGCCTGATCAGAATATTTCGAAAGAGCCGCAGCGCAGAGAACCTTGTGCTGTGGCTCTTTTTGGTGTATAATATAGCCACAGAACATAAAGGGGGCATTACGATGCAGATCATTCCGATGAGAGAACTGAAGAATACCGTGGAGATCGAGCGCCGGTGCGCCGAGGAGAACGGCCCGGTCTTTGTGACAAAGAACGGCTATGGCCGCCTCGTGGTGATGGATATTGATTACTATGAGCGCACCATGCAGGAGATGGAAGAGGCAAAGCTTATTCTGGAGGGACTGGATGATGTGGAGGCAGGACGCACAGTCGATGGCCCGACGGCGATGGCAGAATTGAGGGAAAAGTATGGACTGTGAATATCACTATCGCCTGACCCGGAGAGCGGAAAAAGAGCTTGACGACATCCTTGATTATATCGGAAACAAGCTGGATAACGCAAAGGCGGCAGCAAAACTGATGGAGGACATCGGCCGCTGCATGGAGACGGTATGCGTTTTCCCGGAGGGCGGGGCACTGGTCACCAATGCATTCCTGCCAAGAAAGATCATTCGGAAAAAGGTCGTGGGCAATTATCTGCTGTACTACCGTGCGGATAAAGAACGAAAGACGGTCTGGCTTCTCCGCATCGTCTATGGCCGCAGGGATATGGATGAGGTGCTGAAGCACGTGAACAGCTGAAAGAGAAGAAAAACTGAAAATATTTCCGCAAAAGCGGGATTTTCCTCTTGAAATCCGCACATTTTTTTGCTATACTATTCTAGCCGCTTGGTGTGGGCGCCTCAAATGGCCCCTGTGAGGGCCTGCCTTTACGACCAGCGAGTACAACGAAAAGGAATGAACAAAATGTACGCAATCATTGTTACCGGCGGTAAGCAGTACCGCGTGGAGCAGGGCGACATCGTCTACATCGAAAAGCTGGACGTTGAGGCCGACTCCGAAGTGAAGTTTGATCAGGTTCTCGCTATTGGCGAGGAGGGTTCGGTCAAGGTTGGCGCTCCTGTTGTTGAGGGCGCTTCCGTTTCTGCCAAGGTCATCAAGAATGGCAAGGGCAAGAAGCTGAACATCATCACCTATCGCGCAAAGAAGCACAGTGCTCGCCGCATGGGCCATCGTCAGCCCTTCACCAAGGTTGAGATCACTGCGATCAACGGCTAAGTAGGAGGTATATTACAATGGCACATAAAAAGGGCGTAGGCAGCACCAAGAACGGCCGTGATTCTGCGGCTCAGCGTCTGGGCACCAAGCGTGCAGATGGTCAGTTCGTTCTGGCCGGCAACATCCTCGTTCGTCAGCGCGGCACTCACATCCAGCCGGGTGAGAATGTCGGCAAGGGCAGCGATGATACCCTGTTTGCTCTGGTCGATGGCACCGTTCGTTTCGAGCGCGTGGGCAAGAGCGGCAAGAAGTGCAGCGTCAAGCAGTAACTTCTTTCTAAAATCTGCAACACAGAGAGCCGGACCCTCGTGGCCCGGCTCTTTTTGATGAAAAAACAGGAGGGCCTGTATGGCAGCACAAACCAATTTTATCGACATCGCCACCATCTGGCTCCATGCCGGCAAGGGCGGCGACGGCGCAGTGAGCTTCCATCGTGAGAAGTTCGTGGCCGCTGGCGGCCCGGACGGCGGCGACGGCGGCCGGGGCGGCGACATCATCTTCGTCGTGGACGACCACCTCACCACTCTGATGGACTTCCGTTATAAGCGCAAGTACACCGCCGACGAGGGCGGCAAGGGCGGCGCAAGCCTCTGCCACGGCAAGAACGCCGAGGATCTCGTCATCAAGGTGCCTCTGGGTACGGTCATCAAGGACGCCGAGAGCGGCCTTGTCATCGCCGACCTGTCCGACCACACCCCCGTCACCATCGCTAAGGGCGGCCGCGGCGGCTACGGCAATGCGCACTTTGCCACCCCCACCCGCCAGATCCCCAAGTTTGCAAAGCCCGGTATGCCCGGCGAGGACATTCAGGTGACCCTCGAGCTGAAGCTCATCGCGGATGTGGGCCTCATCGGCTTCCCCAACGTGGGCAAGTCCACCCTCATCTCCACCATCAGCGCCGCAAAGCCGAAAATTGCAAACTACCACTTTACCACGCTGGTGCCGACGCTGGGCGTCGTGTCGGTGGGTGAGGGCGCAAGCTTCGTCTGCGCCGACATCCCCGGCCTCATCGAGGGGGCCAGCGAGGGCGTCGGCCTAGGCCACGACTTCCTCCGCCATGTGGAGCGCTGCCGTCTGCTGCTGCACGTCGTGGACGTCTCCGGCAGCGAGTGCCGCGACCCCATCGAGGACTTCGAGCAGATCAACGAGGAGCTGGCAAAGTTCAGCCCGGCTCTGGCCGAGCGTCCCCAGATCGTGGTGGGCAACAAGTGTGACCTTGCCACCGAGGAGCAGATCGACACCTTCCGCAAGTATGTGGAAGAGAAGGGCCTGACTTTCGTCCCCATCTCCGCCGCCACCATGCAGGGCGTCAGGGAGCTTCCGGGTCTGGTCTACAACCGCCTGAAGGACATTCCCGCCGTCCCCGTGTTTGCCCCCGAGTACAAGAAGCCCGAGGCAAAGGCCGGCGGCCGCGAATTCACCATCAAGCGGATGGAGGCTCATGTCTGGAGCGTGGATGCACCCTGGCTGGAGTATATCCTGGCCGGCAGCAACGTGGACGACTACGAGAGCCTGCAGTATTTCCAGCGCCAGTTGGGCGAGAGCGGCATTCTGGACGCTCTGGTGCAGAAGGGCGTGCAGGAGAACGATACCATCCTCATCGGCGAGTATCAGTTCGATTATATCTTCTAAGAGGTCAACGGGCTTGCCCTCTCAGCCTCACGCGGTTCGGCAGCTCTCCCAAAGGGAGAGCCGGAACGCAGCGGTCAGGCTTCTGCCTCTCCCTTTGGGAGAGGTGGCATTGCGCAGCAATGACGGAGAGGGCAAGGACGCTGATGAAAGGAAAACCGTTCTATGAACGAACCCGAAAAGATCGACCCCCGGGAGCTGAGCCCGCTGGCACTGGCCTTCGTGGGCGACAGTGTACTGGAACTTCTGGTGCGGCAGCGGCTGGTGGAGCACCACCGTCTGTCGGCGGGAAAGCTCAACGCCGAAAAGGTCAAATACGTCTCGGCCCGGGCACAGTTCCGGGAAGAGCAGCTGTTGGAGCCGCTTTTCACCGAGGACGAGCTGGCTGTCTTCAAGCGGGGCCGCAACGCCAGCAAGGCCAGTGTGGCCAAACACGCCTCCCCGGAGGAGTACCGCGCGTCCACCGGCTTCGAGTGCCTGCTGGGCTGGCTGTATCTGAACGGCCGGCTGAGCCGGGTGCATGAGCTGTTCGAGACGCTGTGGCAGTCGTTCGACCCCAACGAAAAATAACCGGAACACGCGAAAGCCCACTGCTTTCCGCACTGGGAAACAGTGCAAAGAGAGCAGCGGGCTTTTTGTTGTCCCGCCGGATGGTCCGTTCAGGCGGGGCGGCACTCAGCGCAGAGGCTCAGCGGCTGTTGCGGGCGGAGTTGCGAGCCGAGTTCTTGCCGCCCTCGTCGTCGGCACCCTTGGTGTACTGGTTGGGGTGCTTGTGCTCGTTGGCAGCAGAGTTCTGGCTGGAATTGGTGGTGCGGTTGGTGCTCTGATCGCTGGTGCGGTCCTGAGTCTGGTTCTTGCAGTTGGTGCTGCGTTTCTCACTGCGATTTTCCATCGTATCGTCGCTCCTTTCGATTTCGGGAGACGCTCTGCGCTCCCTGCCCATAGTTTGACCGGCTGCGGCGGCTTTATGCACCGCAGCTCGAAGGAGGTCTCATAAAAATGTCTGCCGAATATTTTGAAGCCCGGGAACGCGCCCTTCTGGGGGAGCGGTACGACACCCTCTACGCCGCCCCGCAGGAGACAGCGGCCCGCGGCGTGACCGTGTCCGCTCTCCGCACCACGCCGGAAGGATTTGCGGCCCGGGCAGATTTCCCGCTGCGGCCCTCGCCCTTCTGCAAGGCGGCGTTCGTGGTGGAACAGCCCGACTTCAAACCGGGACGCCACCCCTACCATCACGCAGGTGTCTTCTACTCGCAGGAGCCGTCGGCCTCGTCGGCAGCGCCGCTGCTGGGCGTCAGGCCCGGGATGCGGGTGCTGGATCTGTGTGCTGCCCCCGGCGGCAAGAGCAGCCAGCTCGCCGCCGCTCTGCAGGGGCAGGGCCTGCTGGTAAGCAACGAATATGTCGCGGCTCGTGCAGAGATCTTAAAGAGCAACCTCGAGCGGATGGGCGTGTCCAACGCCGTCGTGCTCAACGAGACGCCTGCTCGCATCGCAGCGGCCCTGCCGGAGTTCTTCGACCGGGTTTTGGTGGATGCGCCCTGCTCCGGTGAGGGGATGTTCCGCAAAGAGCCTGCCGCGCTGGCCCAGCACTGCGAAGCGCTGGTGAAGCAGTGCGCAGAGCTGGGCGCGGACATCCTCGACAGCGCCGCTGCGGCCCTCGCGCCGGGCGGCGAACTGGTCTACTCCACCTGCACCTTCGCGCCGGAAGAGGACGAGGGACAGGTGGCCGCATTCCTGCAGCGCCACCCGGAGTTCACGCTGGCCGATGTGCTGGGCAATGTGGACTACACCTTCGGCAGCGAGGGCGAGGCCAACCGCACCGGTGGTCTGCCGCTGGACGTGAGCAAGGTGCGCCGCATCTGGCCCTGTCAGGGCGGTGAGGGCCATTTCATGGCCCGGCTCGTCAAAGCCGGTACGCCCCGGGCTCTGCCGACTCCCGGCGAGTACACCCCCGAAGAACAGCTCTGGCTGGCCGCCGCCGCCGAGGCAGGCAAAAAGGCCAAGGGCAGCAAACCACAGAAGGCTGCAAAGCCTGCGGATGCCCGCAGCGCCCGGCGGGAGAACAGCCGGGCTTGCCGGGAGGCCGTGCAGGGCCGCAGTTCCCGCAGCCGGGACGCTGGGGCAGGGGATGCATCGCCCGCCCAGAGCCTTGCTGCATGGAGGGAGTTTGCGGAGGAATATTTCCCGGAGCTGGCAAAGCGCCCTGCCGTGGTGCATGGCGGCGGCGTCCTGCTGCCGGCGGCTTTCCCGCAGACGAATCTTCACGTTTTGCGTGCAGGCGTCTTCGTGGGCAGTGTGCAGAAGGGGCGCTTTGTGCCGGAACATCATCTGTTCACGGCTTTCGGCGCGCTCTGCCGGAACCGTGAGGAACTGACCCTCGCCGACTCCCGAACCGTGGAATATCTCTCCGGGCGGGAGATAGAAGCTCACACCGCTGCCGACGGCTGGTGCTGCGTGACGGTGGACGGCTGGCCGCTGGGAGGCGGCAAGGTGTCCGGCGGCAGGGTCAAAAACCATTATCCCAAGGCACTTCGTCTGCTGTAAAACGTAGTTTTTGGCAGAATAAACCGGAAAACCATCGGTACAAGGCTTGAACGCCGATGGCTGTTGTGATAAAATAATAGAGTTAGATTTTGTGTGCTGCCACAATGCGGGCGACCACAGCCCGTCTGCCCGCAGGCGGAGATCACTGATAAAATACAGGAGGCTCTTTCCCATGTCTGGACATAGCAAATGGAACAATATCAAGCGCAAGAAGGAGAAGACTGACGGCGCAAAGGCAAAGGTCTTTACCAAGATCGGCCGCGAGATCAGCGTTGCCGTCCGTACCGGCGGCCCCAACCCCGCTTCCAACAGCAAGCTGGCTGACCTGATCGCCAAGGCAAAGCGTATGAGCGTGCCGAACGATAACATCCAGCGCATCATCAAGAAGGCCGAGGGCGGCGATAAGACCGAGTACGAGGCGATCACCTACGAGGGTTACGGCCCCGGCGGCGTGGCAGTCATGGTCGAGACTCTGACCGACAACCGCAACCGTACCGCTGCCGACCTGCGCCACTACTTCGATAAGAACGGCGGCAATCTGGGCGCTATGGGCTGCGTGGGCTTCCTGTTCAGCCAGAAGGGCGTCATCGACATCTCTCTGGAAGACAAGGACGCCGACGAGGCCATGATGGACGCTCTGGATGCCGGTGCTGAGGACTTCGATGCAGGCGAAGAGGCCGCTGAGATCACCACCGACCCCGAGAACTACTCCGCTGTCGTCAAGGCAATGGAGGAGAAGGGCTACGAGATCCTCTCCGACGACCTGGCCATGGTCCCCATGACCACCACCCGTCTGACCGACCCCGATCAGCTCAAGCTGATGGGCAAGCTGCTGGATGCCCTCGAGGATAACGATGACGTCCAGAATGTCTGGCACAGCCTCGAGAACGAAGAGGATCTGCCGGAATAAGCTTCCGCAAGGCTCTTTGCTCCTGAAATAAGACGAGAAAAAGCCGCTTTTTGTGTTGTGAGACACAGAAAGCGGCTTTGTTGTTTCATGGCGGCCTGCGATAAAGGTGTGCCTGCTGGGGCATGGAAAATAAAAAGAACGGTACCATTCTCCCGTCGGCTATGTTATAATAAACAGAACAAAACATCACGGGGAGGGGCCGACATGGAGCAACGACGCATTTGTCCATATTGTATGCAGGAGCTGGAAGCAGGGGAGGAGCAGTGTCCCCACTGCGGCCGGGAGCTTGCAGGGCGCAACCCGTCGGGCAGTCTTCCGGCAGGCACTGTGCTGGCAGGCCGGTATACCGTGGGCGACATCCAGAGCGTGGACGGCGAGGGCATCCTCTACCGGGGCGTGGAGAACAACGGCCCCTTCCGGGTGACCATCAAGGAGTATATGCCCCTGACGCTGGCGGCAGAGCGGGGGAGGGACTGCATCCTCCGCCCGAAGCCGGGCAGCGAAGTGCTGTTCAAGACCACCCGGATGGACTTTGCCGACCTCTACCGCTTCATCCAGCGCATCACCCCGGCCAACGGCCTGGAGGCCGTGCTGGACGTCTTCGAAGAGAACAACACGGTCTACGCCGTCATGGAGAACCCCGGCGGCTGTCCGCTCCAGAAGTGGCTGGAGGAGCACGGCACCGTGACGCCCCAGCAGGCCTGTGCCATGCTGGAACCGGTGTTCAACGGGGTGGAGGCCATGCATCAGGTGGGCCTCGTACACCGGGGCATCTGCCCGGCCAACATCCGCATCATGGACAATGGCCGCGCCCGGCTCACCGGCTACGCGACGGTGGGGCTGCGCACGGCGGGCAGCGGCCTCCACGAGCAGCTGTACGAGGGCTATTCCGCCCCGGAGCAGTATTCCACCGCCGAGTTCGAGGGCCGCTACACCGACGAATACAGCCTCGCGGCGGTGTTCTACCGGATGGTCTGCGGGCTGAGCCCCGTCCCGGCGGCACAGCGCCTCGTCTCCGACTCCAACCCCAAGGCCCGCACGGTGACGCCGTCGGTGCCGGCTTACGTCTCCGAAACACTGTATCTGGGCCTCCGGCTCAAGCCGGTGGAGCGCATCCAGACGGTGCAGCAGCTTTTCCGCGCCCTCTCGGAGCGGGAGTATGCGGAGGAATTGTCCCGCAGCATGGAAGCGCTGGACCCGCCCGCCCCCGCGCCGCAGGAGCCGAAAGCGCCCGCGAAGGCTGAGCTGCTGAGCGTCCGAAATCTTCTGGCGGGCATCGTCATTCTGCTCAGCGTCCTCATCCTGCTGACCCTCTGGGGTCTGCTGAGCCATCAGAGCGAGAAGCCGCCGGAGGTGACCGCTCCGGAGTCCGTCAGCGAGGCGGCAAGTGAGCCGGCAAGTGAGCCGGTGAACGAAAACGTCACCCTGACGCCGGATCTCGTGGGCCGCGACTATGACGCCGAGGTGCGCAACAACCGCAGCTATATCGACGAGTATCTCTTCTACGTCACGCTGGAATACAGCGACACGGTGGAGAAGGGACGCATCATCCGGCAGATGCCGGAGGCGGGCGAGGTCGTCCAGAAGGGAGACACCATCAGCCTCGTGGTCAGCCGGGGCCCCCAGATGATAGAGATGCCCGACGTCATCGGCCAGACCCAGGACAGCGCCGTGCAGGAGCTGGCCGCCAAGGGGCTGAACGCCAACTGCTCTATGGTGGATAATGATGGCTCGGAGGCTGTAGGCTGTGTCGTCTGGGCCAGCGTGGAAGCTGAAACGATGGTGGAGGTGGGCACCACGGTCGAGCTTCGTATCGCGGGCGATGCCCCCGCCGATGCCCCGGCGGAACCGGAAGCGCCTTCGGATACCGGGACGCCCGCCGGCGGGGATGCCGCGCCGGGCGGCGTAGAATACGATACGGATTAAACAAAAAGAGGCCGTTGGCTTCAACCTCTCCGTCACGGCTTTCGCCGTGCCACCTCCCCTATCGAGGGGAGGCTTTGGCATGGCGGAAAGCTTACCTCTTCGCCAGAGGCTCCCCTCGGTAGGGGCAACAACGACGACCGCCGCCAGTGGCGGAAACAGGGAGTCGTTGTTGGGGCAGCGGCCAGCAAGACGCGCGCAATGCGCAGCGGATGCTGGGTGCCGCAACCCGGCCTTGTCGAACGAAGCAGACTGAGAGGTTGTCCAACAGCCTCTTATTTTTATTTCAGAAGCTTCAGAAAAAGCTCTTCATGAACGCAATATCGCTGGCGGCGCGGGCCGGGACAGCCTCTTCCCGCAGGACGGGAAGGACGGGCTGGGGCAGGGTGCGCAGCATCTCGAAGCCGCCCTTGTAGTCCACACAGGAGTCCTCGAGGCGGGTGGAGTAGAGGGTGCCGTCGGGCTTGAAGTTCTGACCCTTGAAGTGGACGGCCACGATCTTGTCGCCGTACCAGCTGCCGACTTTGTCCCAGAGGCGGCGCTGTGCGTCCACCGAGGCGTTCTCGGGGCCGACGTAGTTCGCCAGATCGCAGATGACCCGCAGGTTGGGGCTGGCGATGGTGTCCAGCACCATCTTGACGGCCTCGGGGGTGTTCATGGCGTGGTAGTAGACGCACTCCACCGCGAAGAGCACACCCTGCTCCTCACAGACGGGCAGGATCTCGCCCAGGCTGCGAAGGAGTGCTTCCTGCGCTTCCCTGCGGCTGACGGTGGGCTGCTTTGCCATATTGGTGGTCTCGCTGCCCATGCAGCCGGCCCGGAGAGCTTTTGCCACCGGCACCTGACTCAGGGCTTTCGCCACCTCGGCGCGGCGCTTGTCCTCGTCCGCATAGCCCAGCTCAACGTAGGTGCCGTCCACGGCGATGGACACGCCGCTCTTCCGGACGGCGGCGTTGGTGGCGGCCACCAGCTCAGGGGTCACGTCTGCATAGCTTTTGACGCCCTCCACGGCCTTGGTGTAGGCCAGCTGGGTGCAGCGGAACCCTGCGTTCCCGATGGAGCTGAGCAGTTCTTCCACGCTGTGACGGCCAAAATCGTGGCCCCGTGCGCCGACGATGAATTCAGACATCCCGCATCCTCCTTACGCTCAGCCGAACAGACGCTCGGCAAACATCCCGAACTCCTTGCCCCACCAGTACCAGTCGTGGGAGACATCGCCGCCCCAGACTTCGAGGTGGCAGGGGAAGCCGACTTCGCTCAGGGTGTCGGCCAGAGCCTGGGTGTCGGCGAGGGCATCGCCCTCATAGCCGCCCTGACCCACGCAGAGCAGCAGGCTGTTCTCCTCGGCCTTGGACAGAACATTCCTGTCGCAGATGCCGTTCTTGCGCAGAGCGGCGAGGGGGCTGCTGCGGAGGACGAGGTCGTCCTCTGCGCTGCCGAGGAAGCGGCCCATATCGTAGAGGCCGGAGAGGCCCATTGCACCCGCAAAGGTCCGGGGACGGCGCAGGCGGCACTGGACGGCCTGATAGGCGCCGGTGTCCACGCCCACGCACCAGATGAGGGGCTTCTCTTTGCTCTCGGGGGCGTTCAGCTCCGCGATACGCGCGGCCAGCTCGCTGGTGAGGTAGACGAAATACTTCTCCTGCATCTCGGCCCGGCGGCGGGGAGACTCATTGCCGGCCAGCAGGCTCTCGCCGTCGATGCTGTCGGCGCAGAAGAGCTGGATCCTGCCCTCGTGCAGCAGACGGGCCGCTGCGTCGGGCATCCCGTTGTTCTCCCAGTCGTAGAAGCGGCCGCCCCGGGCGGGCAGTGCCAGCACCGGCACACCGCCGTGGCCGTAGACCTTGAACTCCATCTCGCGGTCGAGCACCGCGCTCCACTCCTTATAATAAGTGCCTTCCATCATGAAAATGCTCCTCCTGTCAGATGAATTGATTGCGTGCCGCGTCGTAGGCATAGCCCACGGCGGAAAGTGCCTTGCACAGGGCGTCCTTATCGGCGTCCATGTCGTCGCAGAGGGCGTCGAGGCTGGGGTAAAAATCGCGCAGTTTCAGGTTGACCACGCTCAAAAGCATGATCGGGTCGCTCGGCAGAGCCATCGTTTGTTTCCTCCCATATTCCGAGATAAAATAAAAAGCCGGCCACTCGACAAAGTGACCGGCAATACGCATCAGCTTAGACAGCGCGGGTGACTTTGCCAGCGCGCAGGCAACGGGAGCATGCGTAGATATACTTGGGAGAACCCTCCACGACCGCCTTGACACGACGGACATTCGGCTTCCAGGTACGGTTGGAACGGCGATGAGAGTGGGAGACCTTGATACCGAAGGTAACACCCTTGCCGCAGCATTCACACTTAGCCATGGTACTTGCACCTCCTACAGTGAAGTATGGAATCAAAATAATCAGCTTGACTATTTTACCAGAACTGCAGCCAAAAAGCAAGTCCCTTTTCGATTTTTTTGCGGCTTTTTTTCGTCTGCAGCCCAAACGCTTGTCTAAAGGCGAAAAAAATAGTACAATAAATGCGTATATCTTATAGAAAACAGGAGAACACCATGACCCCAAGAATGTTTTATACCCTCGCACGGGTGCTGGCCGCCCTGACCGTCATCCCTTTCCACGAGGCGGGCCACGCGCTGGCTGCATGGCTGCTGGGCGACCCCACAGCCATGCAGCAGGGGAGACTGTCGCTGAACCCCTTCCGCCACTTCGATCTGCTGGGAACGCTCTGCATGGTGTTCGCGGGCGTGGGCTGGGCAAAGCCTGTCTCCACCGACCCCCGCAACTTCAAAAACCCGAAGCAGGGCATGGCCCTCACGGCGCTGGCCGGCCCGGCGGCGAACCTCATCCTGGCCTACCTTGCGATGGTGGTCTGGAAGCTGCTCTATTATTGGGCGCCCGTCAACGATGCGACGATTTTTCTGGCGCTCTTCCTGCAATACTTGGTGTATCTGGATGTGAGCCTCGCGGTGTTCAACCTCATCCCGGTGCCGCCGCTGGACGGCAGCCGCGTCCTGCTGGCTGTGCTGCCCGAGCGCATCTATTTCGGCATGATGAAGTATGAGCGGGTCATCCTCATCGTCCTGCTGGCGGCGGTCTGGGGCGGCTTTCTGGACGGCCCCCTCAGTGTGATGAACAATGTGGTGTGGGACCTGCTGGACAATGGCACCCAGTACATCGACACCATCGCCTACTCGGCCTACTATGCGTCTGCAGGGGCGGTGATCTGATGGCGGAGGAGCTTACCTTCCATCTGGAAGAGTTCGAAGGCCCGCTGGAACTGCTGCTGGCGCTGGTGTCAAAGCACAAGATGGACCTGCACAACATCCCCATCCTCGAGCTCATCGACCAGTACACCCGCACCGTGGAGGCCGCGCAGGCCGCAGACCCCGACATTTCCAGCTCCTTCATCGAGATGGCGGCCCACCTCGTAGAGATGAAGAGCTATCTGCTGCTGCCCCGGAGCACCGAGGGCGAGCGGATGAAGCAGGAGCTCACCGGCCAGCTCATCGAGTACGACCAGTGCCGCCGGATGGCCTCTGCCCTCCGCGCCGCTGCGGAGGCGACGCCCACCTTCGTCCGACAGCCGATGCAGCTGGAACGGGACGAGACTTACGCCCTCAACCATCTGCCTCAGGTGCTGGCCGACTGCTGGGAGAGCCTGATGGGCCGTGCGCCTGTCCGGCGGATGCCGACCCAGGCCGTCTTTGAGCCGCTGGTGACAGCCCCGCAGGTGTCGGTGAGCAGCCGGGTGGTGTACATCCTGCGCCGCCTCATCGCGGGCGGTGCGGCCCGGATGAGCCAGCTTTTCGCCCGAAGCCAGAGCCGAAGCACCAACGTGGCTACCTTTCTGGCCCTGCTGGAACTGGTGCGCGGCGGACGTGTCACCCTCGGCCCCAAGGGAGAGCTGACCATGCAGCGCGGACGCCTGCCCCGTGAAAAGGCAAAGGAGGAAGAATGAACCAGAAACAGATAAAAGCCGCCGTAGAGGCGATGCTTTTTGCGGCGGGCGACCCGGTGAGCGCCGATAAGCTTGCCGCCGCCGTCCAGCTGCCCCAGACCACGGTGGAGACCGCGCTGGAAGACCTGCGCGTCCGTTACGCCCGGGAGGACTCCGGCCTCTGCCTGCTCCATCTGGACACCCGCTGGCAGCTGGCGACCAAGACTGAGTGGGCCGACTGCATCCGCCGTCTGCTGGACGCCCGGCGCTCGGTGCCTCTCGGCCCGGCGGCCATGGAGACGCTGACGGTCATCGCCTACAACCAGCCCGTCTCCCGCGCCTTCATCGAACAGGTGCGCGGCGTGGACTCCTCGTCCAGCGTCAGCGGCCTGCTGCAGAAGGGCCTCATCGAGGAGGCGGGCCGTCTCGACCTGCCCGGCCACCCGGTGAGCTTCCGCACCACGGATGTTTTCCTGCGGTGCTTCGGCCTTTCCTCGCTGGCGGACCTGCCGCCGGTGCGCGGAGATCGGGAAGGGGAGGCGGCGACATGATGGGAGTCCTGATGGCTCTGGGCTGGCTGCTGCTGACCCTGCTGAAGATCGCAGGCGTCCTGCTCCTGATCCTGTTGGTGCTGCTGGCCCTCGTCCTGCTCTGCCCGCTGTGCGCGGACGTCTGCTGGGAGGGCGGCGTCCTGACCGTCCGGGCCGGTGCGCTTGGGCTCACCCTGCCGGCGTTCCAGTGGCCTGCGCCGGAAAAGCCTGCCGGAGCCGAAGAACCGAAAGGCTTCTGGGGAAAGCTGAAAGCGAAGCTCCGCGCCCGCCGCGAAGAGCGCAAACGGAAGAAAGCCGCCGCAAAAGAGGCGAAGAGACCGAAAAAGGAGACCGCTCCGCGCGAGAAGGCGAAGCTGACGCTGAACATCCTCGTGACCATCCTGCGGGGTGCCGGGCGGCTGACGAAAGCCGTCTTCGGCTCGCTGCGCGTCACCAAGATCCGGGTCTGCCTCGGCGTCCGGGGCGAAGACCCCGCCGAAGCTGCCCGCGCCTACGGCAGGCTGAACGCATGGCTCTACCCGTCCCTCGGCGTCATCGACCGCTTCGTCTACCTCGATTTCGACGAGCTGCGCATCCTGCCGGACTTCGGCAGTGCCGAGCCGACGGTGGCCGACCGGGTGTCGTTCCGCCTCAGCGCAAGACTGCTTTTCATCGTTGCAGCCGCTCTGCGCGTTTTGTATGAGTTCTGGCGCGAAAAAGTGCTGGACGTCTTCCTATAAAGTGTGTTACAATAATATCGTATGGTGTATACTCCTATCCAGAGGGAGTTTTCCCGGAAAATAATAGTAGGAGGCCGATTTTATGGCTGAGCATCCGATTCAAGGTTTAATGAACGTCACGATGGACAAGATCCGCCAGATGGCAGATTCCAACACCATCATCGGCAAGCCCATCAAGACCGACGACGGCACCACCATCCTGCCGGTGTCCCGCATCTCCTTCGGCTTTGCTTCCGCAGGCACCGACTTCGACGGCAAGAACGCCGCCAACAAGGACCTGTTCGGCGGCGGCTCCGGCGCGGGCGTCAACATCCAGCCGGTGGCCTTTCTGGTGGTGAAGGACGGCTGCGTGCGCACCATCCAGCTGTCCGACGGCTCCAACACCGTTGACCGCGCCCTGACCATGCTGCCCGAGCTGGTGGACAAGGTCAGCGCTCTGCTGAAGAAAGAGGAGAAGAAGGACGCCGCTGCGCCTGCGGAGCAGTAACGACTCCTTCCGTCACGGCTCACGCCGTGCCACCTCCCTCAAAGAGGGAGGCCTTGGCATTCCGCAAAGCTCTCCCTCTTCGCCAGAGGCTCCCTCGCCGAGGGAGCTGTCATCGCGCAGCGATGACTGAGGGAGTGAACCTACGCCGTAACTGCGGACTTCCGACCCGCAGTTTTGATACTGAGGCTGCACCGCAGCCCTATTTGAGCGCCGGGAGGCGCACAAGGAGATTTTATCATGGCAGAAGAACGCATTCAGAAAATTATGAGCGAGCAGGGCCTCTGCTCCCGCCGCGCCGCCGAGCAGATCATCGCCGAGGGCCGCGTGAAGGTCAACGGCCACCCCGTGAAGGTGGGCGACAAGATGGACCCCAACCGCGACGTCCTCCATGTGGACGACGAGCGCATCTATATCCAGAAGAACCAGCAGATGTACTATCTGGCTCTGTACAAGCCCCGCGGCTATGTCACCACCGCCAGCGACGAGCTGGGCCGCAAGACGGTCATGGAGCTGGTGGCCGACATCCCGGCCCGCCTGTACCCCGTGGGCCGTCTCGACAAGGACAGCGAGGGCCTGCTGCTGATGACCAACGACGGCGCTTTCGCACAGGCTGTCACCCATCCGTCCGGCGGCATCTCCAAACTCTACCGCGTCACCGTCCAGCCCCGGGCCGATGAGGCACAGATCCTGAAGCTCAGCTCCGGCGTCGTGCTGGACGACGGCACAAAGACCATGCCCTGTGCCATCAACGTCGTCACCGACGAGCCGGGCCGCACCGTCATGGAGATGACCCTGAAAGAGGGCAAGAACCGCGAGATCCGCCGGATGTGCGAGGCCGTGGGCCTCGAGGTCATCCGTCTGAAGCGGAACGCCGAGGGCGTCGTCAAGCTGGGGATGCTCCAGCCCGGCAAGTGCCGCGAGCTGACCAAGGCAGAGGTGAACGGCCTGCGCGCCGCAGCCGCCAAGGGCCGCGCCCAGACCCGCTCGGCCGCTTTGCAGTCCAAGGCTGCTGCCCGCCGTCCCCGGGGTCCTGTGGGCGGGAACAAAGCCGCTGCGGGCAAAAAGCATAAGTGAGCAATGTGTCCGAAATTTCCGCTCTTTTTGCCAAATTTGTAACATTCTCTGAAAAAAAGGAATGGAACAAGGCTTGAGAATCTTGGAAAAATCGGGTATAATATACCTAATTTTGAAACTCACAAAGATAAGCAGGAGGTCTTACCATGGCTTCAAAGAGTACCAAAGGAGAAATCCTCGCCAAGTTTTTTGATGACGGGGAATACACCGCTCTGTTTGCGGACGGCGCGGTGAGTGCTGCCAGCGGCTATGCTGCCGGTCAGCAGGCTTATGCCGTCTTCCAGAACGGCGAGGCTGTTTCCGTCAAGGACGTTGAAAAGAACATCAAGGTCCTCGAGCTGGCTGCCCAGACGGGCTGCCCGGTCGTCACCTTCTACGACTCCGTCGGCGCAAAGCTGGCTGAGGGTCTGGACGTACTGAACGCAGCTGCAAAGCTCAACGCCACCATCGCAAAGGTGTCCGGCGTCGTGCCTCAGGTGGCCGTCGTTCTGGGCGTCTGCGGCGGCACCAGCGCTCTGAGCGCTGCCAACGCAGATGTCTGCATCATGGCTGAGGGCGCAGAGCTGTTCTTCACCGCTCCCTTCACCGCCGCTGCAAAGGGCGACAAGGTCGCTGACGCCGGTTCTGCCGCTGCTGCCGCAAAGGCAGGCGTGGCTGCCATCGTGGCCGCTGACGCTGCCGAGGCTGCTGAGAAGGCTGCCCACATCGTGGGTCTGCTGCCTGCCAACAACCTGACCGGCCCCGCCATCTTCGAGTTCGAGCAGCCCACCGCTGTCCTGAGCGCCAACGCCGAGCCTGCAAAGGCTGCTGCTGCCCTCATCGATAAGGACAGCGCCGTGGAGATGTACGCCGGTTTCGGCAAGAACGTCTACACCGCCTTCGCTACCATCGGCGGCAACGCCGTGGGCGTCGTGGCCACCGGCAAGGAGCTGTGCCACAACTGCGTGGCCAAGGCTTCCCGCTTCGTCCGCCTGTGCGACGCATTCAGCGTCCCCGTGCTGACCATCGTGAACACCGAGGGCTTCGTCCCCAGCACTTCCGATGACATCGCCGGCGGCATCCGCGAGGCTGCCCGTCTGGCTGCTACCTATGCCGACGCTACCACCGCCAAGGTGGCTCTCATCGCCGGTAAGGCTGTCGGCCCCGTCTACACCGCACTGGCCGCTGCTGACCTGAAGATCGCTGTCAAGGGCTGCACCATCAGCGCTCTCGAGCCTTCCGCTGCCGTCTCCGTGCTGTACAAGGACGAGATCGACGCTTCCGACAACATCGTCGCCGCTACCAAGGCCAAGGCTGCTGCCTACGTCGCCGAGGTGTGCAGCGCTGACGCTGCTGTGGCCGCTGGTTCTGCCGATATGACCTGCGAGGCTGCCAACGCCCGCGCAAGCGTCGTGGCCGCCTTCGAGCTGCTGAGCACCAAGCGTGCTGCCCGTCTGCCCAAGAAGCACGGCAACATGGCTCTGTAAGAAAACGTACATCTAACGATCTAGATTGATTCAGGAGGACTCTTCCATGAAGTACTACAATATTTCCGTCAATGGCGTTGCTTACAGCGTCTCTGTCGAGGAGACCGCTGCCGGCGCTGCACCCGTGGCTCCTGCTGCTGCACCCGCACCCAAGGCCGCTCCGGCTCCCGCTGCCGCTGCTGCTCCTGCCGCACCCGCTGCTCCTGTTTCCGCAGGCGCTGTTGAGGTCAAGGCTCCGATGCCCGGCAACATCCTGGACGTGAAGGTCGCCGCCGGTGCTTCCGTCAAGGCTGGCGACGTGCTGGTCATCCTCGAGGCCATGAAGATGGAGAACGAGATCGTTGCTCCTCAGGACGGCACCGTTGCTTCCATCAATGTCCATAAGGGCGACACCGTCAACTCCGGTGACACTCTGGTTTCCATGAACTAAGAGAGAGGTGACAACAATGGCTAAAAAGCCCATCAAGATCACGGAAGTCGTCCTGCGCGATGCCCACCAGTCCCTGCTGGCCACCCGTATGACGATGGACGAGATGCGTCCCATCCTGCCCGAGATGGACAAGATCCCTTACTTCTCCGTCGAGTGCTGGGGCGGTGCGACCTTCGACAGCTGCATCCGCTTCCTCGATGAGGACCCCTGGGAGCGTCTGCGCATCCTGCGCAAGGAGCTGCCCCACCAGAAGCTGCAGATGCTGTTCCGCGGCCAGAACATGCTGGGCTACCGCCCCTACGCGGACGACGCCGTCGAGTACTTCGTGAAGAAGTCCGTTGCAAACGGCATCGACGTCATCCGCATCTTCGACGCACTGAACGACCCCCGCAACCTGCAGACCGCCATCAAGTCTGCCAACAAGGAAGGCGCACACGTTCAGGGCTGCATCAGCTACACCCTGAGCCCTGTCCACAACAACGAGTACTACGTCAAGTACGCAAAGACTCTGGAAGAGATGGGTGCAAACTCCATCTGCATCAAGGACATGGCCGGTCTGCTGACTCCCTACACCTGCTACGAGCTGGTCAAGGAGCTGAAGAACACCCTGTCCATCCCTGTGGACATCCACAGCCACTACACTGCCGGTCTGGCTTCCATGTCCCTGCTGAAGGGCATCGAGGCCGGTGCTGACATCGTCGATACCGCCATGAGCCCCCTGAGCGGCGGCACCAGCCACATGGCTACCGAGAGCCTCGTGGCCGCCCTGCAGGGCACCGATTACGACACCGGCCTCGACCTCAAGCAGCTGAATGTCGTGCGCGCATACTTTGCAAAGCTGCGCGAGAAGTACATCGCCAACGGCCAGATCAGCCCCAAGTCTCTGGGCGTGGACGCCAACACCCTGCTGTATCAGGTGCCGGGCGGCATGTTCTCCAACATGCTCAAGCAGCTGAAGGATGCCGGCAAGGAAGACAAGCTGGACGAAGTGCTGGCTGAGATCCCCCGCGTTCGTGAGGACGCAGGCTATCCTCCGCTGGTCACCCCCACCAGCCAGATCGTCGGCACCCAGGCTGTCTTCAACGTCATCCTGGGCGAGCGCTACAAGATGGTCACCAAGGAGTTCAAGGGCCTGGTCCACGGCGACTACGGCAAGACTCCCGCTCCCATCAGCGCCGAGTTCACCAAGAAGATCCTGGGCGACGAGCAGCCCATCACCTGCCGCTTTGCTGACACCCTCGCTCCCGAGATGGACAAGCTGAAGGCTGAGGCTGCAAAGTGGGCTACCCAGGAAGAGGACGTCCTGACCTACGCTATGTTCCCGCAGGTCGCTCCCAAGTTCTTCGAGAAGCGCAACGCCAAGGCGCAGGGCGTGGATGCAGACCATGCAGATTTTGCAAACAAGTCTCACCCCGTCTGATAAAACAGCATAAGGCTTTTCAGGCCCCCCGCAGAGATGCGGGGGGCTTTTTGCGCTCTTGGACAAAAGCTGCTGCGAAGTACAACCTCTCCGTCATCGCTCCGCGATGCCACCTCCCCTAGTAGGGGAGGCTTTGGCAGTCCCCGCAAAGTGAACGGTTTCGCCAGAGGCTCCCCTACCAGGGGAGCTGTCGAACGAAGTGCCGGAGAGGTTGGACGAAGGCAGGCCTGAGGAGTATTTCTGTGCTTTTTTACTTGCAAAAAAGCGGTCATCAGAGTAGAATAATAACATATGTATCGTAACATGGGCCTGTATACCCAAACGCGGATACATATACCGTAATTTGTCCGCATATCCACCCATCAACAGAGAGGAAACGTGGAGCATATGATCCTGAGCATGACCGGTTTTGGCCGGGGGACTGCTGTATTGAATGGCCGCGAGATCACGGTCGAGCTGCGCAGCGTCAACTCCCGGTATTTCGAGTATTCGTCCCGCATCCCCCGCAGCTGCAGCTACATGGACAGCCGCCTGAAAAAGCAGCTCAACGAGCGGGTCACCCGCGGCAAGGTCGAGCTGAGCATGACCATCCAGAATGTGGAGGCCGCCGACGCAGAAGTGACCGTCAACATGGAGCTGGCCCGCAGCTACCAGAAGGCCCTGCGGAACCTTTCGGAGAAGCTCTGCATCAAGAACGACGTCACCGTCTCGACGCTGACCCGCTTCCCGGACGTGCTGGCTACCCGCCACGCCGACGTGGATGAGGAACAGCTCTGGGCCGACGTCTCCGCCGTGACGGCTCAGGCGCTGGACAACTTCATCGCCATGCGCGCCGCCGAGGGTGCCAAGATGAAGGCCGACGTGGAGAGCCGCCTGTGCTTCCTCGAGGAGCGGGTGGGCAGGGTGGAGACCCTGAGCGCAGGCCGCGTCGAAGCCTACACCGCCCGCCTCTACGAGAAGCTCAAGACCATCCTCGAGGACCGCAGCATCGACGACGCCCGCGTCCTGACGGAAGCCGCCATCTTCGGCGACAAGACCGCCGTGGACGAGGAGACCGTCCGTCTGCGCAGCCACATCGCCCAGTACCGCTCCATTCTGGAGCTGGACGAGCCGGTGGGCCGCAAGCTGGACTTCCTGACTCAGGAGCTGAACCGTGAGACCAACACCATCGGCTCCAAGTGTCAGGATCTGGACATCACCCGCACGGTGGTGGACATGAAGGCGGAGATCGAGAAGATCCGCGAACAGATCCAGAACCTCGAATAAAAACAGTACGGAGGAGTTCAGATGAAGCTCATCAACATCGGCTTTGGCAATCTGGTCAGCGCAGGGCGGGTGGTGGCCGTCGTCAGCCCCGACTCTGCGCCGGTCAAGCGTCTGGTGAAGGAGGCGCGGGAGCGGGGGATGCTCATTGATGCGTCCTATGGCCGCAGCACCCGGGCCGTGCTCATCATGGACTCCGACCATGTAGTCCTTTCGGCCCTGACGCCTGAGACGGTGGCAAGCCGCGCTGCGGGCCAGCCGGAAGGAAAACCGACAGAGGAGCAGTAAAAAATGGAAAACGAAAAGTACCTGTTTGTCGTCTCCGGTGCCGCCGGTACCGGCAAGGATAGTGTGGTCAAGGCCCTGCGCGAGGCCCACCCCGAGATCGAAAAGACCGTCTCCGCCACCACCCGCGCACCCCGCCCCGGGGAGCAGGAGGGGGTGGACTACTACTACCGCACCCGGGAGCAGTTCCAGCACCTCATCGAAACCGACCAGGTGGTGGAGCACAACTTCTACAACGGCAACTACTACGGCACCCTCCGCGAAGAGGTGGATAAGCGCCTGGAGGCGGGCAAGCTGGTGGTGCTGGTCATCGACGTCCACGGCGCGGCCAACATCCGCCGGATGTTCCCGGGGGCTACCACCATCTTCCTGCTGCCGCCCTCCGTGGAGGAGCTGGAACGCCGCCTCCGGGGCCGCGGCACCGAGACGGAAGCCAGCATCCTCGAGCGCCTCGACACCGCAAAGAAGGAGCTGGCCGAGCAGGAGAAGTTCACCCTCACCCTCGTGAACGACGAGGTGGACGCCTGCGCCGAGAAGCTCTACGGCATCATCCGCCAGCGGGCCGGCCTCGACAGATAACAAGGAGCCGCGAATGCCAAAAACGGTAGGCGTTGCCGTGAGCAACGCGACCTTCCACTTCGACAAACTCTATACCTACGCCGTCATGCCCGACCAGCAGGAGGCCGTCCGCCTCGGCAGCATGGTGCTGGTGCCCTTCGGGCGGGGGAGCAAGGCCCGGATGGGCGTGGTGCTGGCCTGCGACGAAGAGCCGGAACACGCAAAGCTCAAGTACCTCTTCGACGTGGCCCCGGCCTCGGCCTGCCTGACGCCGGAGCTGCTGCGGCTGGTGCATTTCCTCAAGGAGCGCACCTTCTGCACCTACTACGAGGCCGTCAAGGCGGTCATCCCCTATGGGGCGCAGTATAAGCCCGCCCTCGCGGCGGACGGCGTGACGCCGGTGCTCCAAAAGCAGCTCACCCGCCACACCGAGAACAGCTATAAGCTGGTGGGGTCTTTGCAGCAAAAGCCGAAGCCCACGGCCAAGCAGCTGGCGGCAGTGGCCCTGCTGAGCGGGGGAGAGCGCACCCAGAACGAGATGGAGGCCCACGGCATCACCAAAGCCGTGCTGGACAACCTCTGCGTCAAGGGCGTCGTCGAATGCAGCAAGGTGAACAAATCCATCGACCTGTATTCGTCTATCCCGCTGAAAAACGAGCCCATCACCCTGACGGAAGAGCAGCAGGCGGCCTATGACGCCCTGCTGCCCGGCCTCGAAGACACCGCCCCCCACTCGGCGCTGCTCTACGGCGTCACCGGCAGCGGCAAGACGCTGGTGTTCTTAAAGCTCATCGAGCGGTGTCTGGCGCTGGGCCGCCGCGCCCTCGTGCTGGTGCCGGAGATCAGCCTGACGCCTCAGATGATCCTCCGCCTCAAGAGCCGGTTCGGGCGGCGGGTGGCCGTCCAGCACTCGGCCCTGAACCACACCGAGCGCCTGCTCCAATGGCAGATGATACAGGACGGCGGTGCCGACATCGTGGTGGGGACCCGGAGCGCCGTCTTTGCCCCGCTGGAGAACATCGGCCTCGTCATCATCGACGAGGAGCAGGAGCACACCTACCGCTCTGAGTCCGCGCCCCGGTACGCCGCCCACGAGGTGGCCCGGCAGCGGGCGGCGGAGAACGGCTCCCTGCTCCTTCTGGCCAGCGCCACCCCCAGCACCGAGAGCTTTTACGCCGCCCAGAATGGCCGCACCCAGCTCGTCCGGCTCACCCAGCGCTACGGCGGCAACCCGCTGCCCAGCGTCCAGATCGTGGATATGCGGGCAGAGCTGGCCTCGGGCAACCCGAGGGAGATCAGCCTTGCCATGGAGGACGCCATCCGGCGCAACCTCGACGCGGGGAAGCAGACGATTTTGCTGCTCAACCGCCGGGGCTACCAGACCATGGCCCAGTGCGACGACTGCCGCGAGGTGCTGAAATGCCCCAAGTGCAGCGTCCCCATGGTCTACCACAAGGCGGGCCACAAGCTGCTCTGCCACTACTGCGGCACCCAGCTCGACCCGCCTCCCAAGACCTGCCCCGCCTGCGGCGGCAAGCTGCTCTACCGGGGCTTCGGCACCCAGAAAGCCGAGGAGGAGCTGGCTGAGCTTTTCCCGGAGGCAAGAGTGCTGCGGATGGACCAGGACTCCACCGCCGCCAAAGACGCCCACGAAAAGCTGCTGGCGAAGTTCGCCCGGCATGAGTACGACATCATGGTGGGGACGCAGATGGTGGCCAAGGGCCTCGATTTCGAGGACGTGACCCTCGTGGGCGTCCTCGGCATCGACTCGCTGCTCTTTGCGCAGGGTTTTCGGGCCTACGAGACGGTGTTCAGCCTCATCACCCAGGTGGTGGGGCGCTCCGGCCGGGCGAAAGACCCGGGCTTCGCCATCATCCAGACCACCGACCCCGACAACCCCGTCCTCAACCTCGCCGCCGCGCAGGACTACGACGCCTTCTTCGAGCAGGAGATCGCCTATCGAAAGTTAGGCCTCTACCCGCCCTTCTGCGGGCTCTGCGTCGTGGGCTTCTCCGGCCCGAAGGAGATCGAGGTGGCCCGGGCCGCTGCCCGGTTCTCGGCCCTCTTGGGCCGTCAGGCCGCGCAGCAGCCGGACCTGCCCCTCCGGGTGCTTGGCCCCACCCCCGGCAACATCGAAAAGATCAACGAGAACTACCGCTACAAGCTCACCATCAAGTGCCGCGCCGACCGGCGCTTCCGCGACCTTGTCCGCCAGACCCTCGGCCTCTACGAGCAGGAAAAGCTGCCCGCCAAGGCCACCGTGGTGGTGGATATGCATTCTGACGGTGATATTTGAGGAGGAATCGAAAATGGCAAAGATCATGCTCAACGACCTGCTGCGGTTCGATGCCGCTGAGGTGCCGAATGTCCGGGTGAAGTTCAATATTTACAACGGCTACGACGATCCGCTGGACCTCTATAAAACGAACCCGGACGAGGTGAACGTCACATGGTTTTTATGGCACGATGACCGGCGCTATTTCAACGTCGGCCAGACGGCCATCTGCCTGCTCAAGCTCCGGGGCGACCAGTGGCTCCTCACGACCATCAAAAAGATCACCCGGCTGCTGGATGTGACCGACGGCGTGGGGTATGACGCCGACGAAGTGAAAGAATATGAGCAGTATTTCGGACGTCTGGTCGTGGAATATCACAACCCCTGCCGGACGATGGGGCGTAAATACGAGAACGTCATGGACGAGCTGGAAGTCGTGCAGATCCTGAACGAGCAGTATACCGGAAACGAGTTCCCCGGCTACGAGAACGTCCGGCTGAGCTATCCGCTGCTGAAAAATATCGTAGACCGCCAGCTGCCCGGCTGGGTCGATGCCCTGCGAAACCAGAAGGCCGTCTACCTCATCACCGACACCAAGACCGGAAAGCTGTATGTGGGGTCGGCCACATCCCAGACCGGGATGCTGCTGCAGCGGTGGTCGAGCTACGCCGCCGACGGCCACGGCGGGAACGTCGAGCTGCGGGAGCTGGTAAAGCAGCAGGGCTTCGACTATGTAAAAGAAAATTTTCAGTATTCCATCCTTGAGAATTACAACGCAAGAATGGATGATGGATATATCCTGAAGCGGGAATCGTGGTGGAAAGAGACCCTTTGCACCCGTACCCACGGCTACAACAAAAATTAACGATTTATCTGGAGGTATACTTCATGGCTATCCGCAACATTGTAAAAGAGGGCGACCCCATCCTGAACAAGGTCTGCCGCCCGGTGACCAACTTTGATGACCGTCTGGCCACCCTGCTGGACGATATGCGCGAGACGATGATCGCCGCCGACGGCGTGGGTCTCGCAGGCCCGCAGGTGGGGATGCTGCGCCGCGTCTTTGTGGTGTGGGACACCACCGACGCCCCGGAAGAAATTCCCGAGAACTACGAGTACAAATTCATCGACTTCGTCAACCCGGAAATTCTCGCCGTGTCTGAGGACGAGGAGACCGCCTACGAGGGCTGCCTGTCCTTCCCGGGCCACAACGGCGCCGTGACCCGCCCCGTGGCCGTCAAGGTCCGCGCACAGGACCGCCACGGCGAGTGGTTCGAGCTGGAAGCCGAGGACCTGCTGGCCCGCTGCATCCAGCACGAGAACGACCATCTGGACGGCATCACCATCATGGAGTCCAGCGAGTTCTTCTATGAGGACACCGAGGAGGGCCGCGCCGCTGCCGCCAAGAAGAAGGAGAACGACTGATGCGCATTCTGTTCATGGGGACGCCGGACATTGCGGCGGACTGCCTGAAAGCCCTGTATGAGGCGGGCCACGACATCTGCGCGGTCTACACCCGGCGCGACAAGCCCGTGGGCCGCAAGCAGGTGCTCACCGCACCCCCGGTGAAGGAAGTGGCGCTGGCCCACGGCACCCCCGTCTTTCAGCCCCGCACCCTGCGGGACGGCGGCGAGGACGAGAACATCCGCGCGCTGGCTCCTGAGCTCATCGTGGTGGTGGCCTACGGCTGCATCCTGCCCAGATCGGTGCTGGAAGCGCCGAAATACGGCTGCATCAACCTCCACGTCTCCCTGCTGCCGAAATACCGGGGCAGCGCCCCCGTGCAGTGGGCGGTGCTGAACGGCGACGCCGAGACGGGTGTCTCCATCATGCAGATGGACGAGGGCCTCGACACCGGCGACGTGCTGGCCTGCGAGAAGATCGCTATCGACCCCGAGGAGACCAGCGGCCAGCTGTTCGACCGGGTCACTGCCGTAGGCGCACGGGTGCTCTGTGAGACCCTGCCTGCCATCGAAGCCGGGACGCTCAAGGCGGAGCCTCAGGCCCACGAGAACGCCTCCGTCGCCCCCATGCTGAGTAAGGAGATGGCCCAGTTCCATCTGACCGACAGCGCCGACCACATCCACAACTGGGTGCGGGGCATGAACCCCTGGCCCGGGGCATGGTTCGTGACGGCGGGCGGCAGGAAGGTCAAGGTGATGGAGTGCCGCGTCGCGGAAAGCCACGGCGAAGCTCCCGGCACTGTGCTGGCCACCAAGCCCCTGACCGTGGCCTGCGGCGAGGGCGCGATCCAGCTTCTGCACGTCGTGCCGGAGGGCAAGAAGCCCATGGACGGCACCTCCTTCGCCGCCGGACTCCGCCTCAAGGCGGGGGACAGCCTGTGAGCGGCCCGAACCCCCGCGCGGCGGCGGTGGCGGCGCTGGTGCGGCAGGAGCAGGACGGGTTCTCCAACCTCATCCTGGACGCAGAGCTGCGCCGCCAGAAGCTGGAAGGCCGCGATAAAGCATTTGCCAGCGCGATCTTTTACACCGTGCTGGAACATCAGGGGACGCTGGACTATATCCTGAGCCAGTTTTTGCCCAAAGGGCTTGCCAAGCTCGACCCGCAGGTGCGGGAAATTCTCCGCGCCGCGCTGGCGCAGGCCCGCTATATGCAGGTGCCTGCTTCGGCGGCGGTCAATGAGGCCGTCAAGCTGACCCGCACCTTCCGGAAAGCCAGCGCCTCCGGCCTCGTGAACGCCGTGCTGCGCCGGGCCATCGGCTATGACCTCGGCTCTGCCGTCTTCGCCGACGAGGTGGAGCGGCTGATGGTGCTGGGCTCGGCGGGCCGGGACGTGGCGGCGTTCCTCCACGAACACTACCCCGACGAGGCGCTGGACATCCTGACCCACACCGCCGACGGCGGTCTGACCAGCCTCCGGGCCAACCCCCTGAAAGGGACGCCGGAGACCCTCTGCGAAAAGCTGCTGGCCTCTGGCGCGAAGACCGCCGCCCCGGGCCTTCTGCCGGGCAGTGTCTTAGCCCGCTTCGAGGGGAGCCCGGCGGAGAGCGAGCTTTTCCGGGACGGCTTCTTCCATGTGGAGGGGCAGGCCAGCCAGCTTGCCGCCCTCTGCGTGGAGGCAAAGCCCGGCGATACCGTCCTCGACCTCTGCGCCGCCCCCGGCGGCAAGAGCCTGCTCCTCATCGAGGAAATGCAGGACGAAGGGCGGCTGGTGAGCTGCGACGTCAGCGAGAACCGCGTCCAGCTCATCCGCAAGGCCGTGGAGCGGATGGGGTTTGCCCACGTGGAGCCCCGGGTCTCCGACGGCACAAAGGCAGACGCCGACCTGCCCATGGCGGACGCTATTTTGGTGGACGCCCCCTGCAGCGGCCTCGGCATCCTCGCCAAGAAGCCGGACATCCGGTACAAGACCCTCGAAAAAGCGCGTCACGATGAATTATTGGCCACCCAGTCGGCCATTCTGGATACAGCCGCCGCCCACCTGAAAAAGGGCGGGCGTCTGGTCTACTCCACCTGCACCATCGACCCTGCCGAGAACGAAGAGCAGGTGCGGGCCTTCGTGGGCCGCCACCCGGAGTTCCGGGTGGTGACGCCGGACGTCCGCTTCCCGGCCGGGATGACCGTGGGGGACTGGGGTGCGCTTTCCGTTCCCACCCGCACCGGCATGGACGGCTTTTTCCTCTGCGCGATGCAGAAACGTGATTCCTGACAAAAGGAGATTTTCATGGAGACTAAACGCTGTATATCCTCCCTGACGCTGGAACAGCTGACAGCGGAGCTGAAAGCGATGGGCCAGCCCGGCTTCCGGGCCAAGCAACTCTTCCACTGGGTCCACCAGAAGCTCGTGACCGACTTTTCGGCCATGACCGACCAGCCCAAAGCCCTGCTGGCAAAGCTCGAGGAGGCATTTTACATCGCCGCGCCCATCATCGAGCGGCGGCAGGAGGCCAAGGACGGCACCGTGAAGTACCTGCTGCGGATGGCCGACGGCAACTGCATCGAGACCGTCGTCATGCGCTACCACTACGGCAACACGGTCTGCGTGTCCACCCAGGTGGGCTGCCGGATGGGCTGCCGCTTCTGCGCCTCCACCCAGGCGGGCCGGGTGCGCAACCTCGAGGCGGGCGAGATCTGCTCCGAAATTTACACCGCCCAGAAGGACATCGGGGAGCGCATCTCCCACATCGTGCTGATGGGCATCGGGGAGCCGCTGGATAATTTCGACGAAGTCATGCGCTTTCTCGAGAACATCTCGTCCCCCGAGGGCGTGAACATCGGGATGCGGAACATCAGCCTCTCCACCTGCGGCCTCGTGCCGAAGATCGACCAGCTGGCCGAGAAGAAGCTGCAGCTCACCCTCTCCGTCTCCCTCCACGCCCCCAACAACGACATCCGCAGCGGCATGATGCCCGTGAACGACGCCTACCCCGTGGAGGTGCTGATGCAGGCCGTGCGCCGGTATCAGGAGACGACGGGCCGGAGAGTGAGCTTCGAGTACTCCATGGTGCGGGGGGTCAACGACTCCGACGCCTGCGCCAGGCAGCTGGCCGACCTCATCCGGGGGATGGGCGCTCACGTCAACCTCATCCCCATCAACCCGGTGGACGGCAGCCCGTATTCGGCCACCGACGCCGCCAACGTCCGGCGCTTCCAGCAGAAGCTGGAAAACCTCGGCGTCAACGCCACCGTCCGCCGCCGTCTGGGCAGCGAGATCAGCGCCGCCTGCGGCCAGCTCCGCCGCGACGAGATGAACGGCAAAGTTTGAGAAGGAGAATCCTATGAAACTTGCAGGAAAAACAGACGTCGGCAGCGTCCGCCCCGAGAATCAGGACGACTACCGGGCAGGCGAGCTGAACAGCGACGCGGCCTGGGGCCTCGTGTGCGACGGCATGGGCGGTGCGCGGGGAGGCCGTGAGGCTTCCGTGAGCGCCTGTGACGTCATCGAGCACAGCTTCCACGAGCAGTACGCCCAGTGCCTGCCCGGCGACGAGGAAAAGTTTTTGAAGCGGGCGCTCATCAATGCCAACCGCTTCGTCTTCCAGAAAGCCTCCCGGGAGGAGGAGCTGGCGGGCATGGGCACCACGGCGGTCTGCGCCCTCGTGCGGGGCGGCAACGCCTTTATCTGCCACGCAGGCGACTCCCGGGCCTACCTCGTCCGGGACGGCAGACTCACCCAGCTCACCCACGACCACTCCTATGTGCAGGAGCTGGTGGACTGCGGCACCATCACCGCCGAGGAAGCCGAGCATCACCCCCAGAAGAACATCATCACCCGGGCGCTGGGCGTGGACTACCGCCTCGACCCCGAGTTCACCAGCGTGCCGGTGCAGAAGGGCGATATGCTCCTGCTCTGCACCGACGGCCTCACCAACGTCCTGCCCAAAGAAAAGATCGAAGAGATCTTCACGAAGGGCGGGTTCTATGACATCCCCGACCGGCTGGTGGACGCCGCCAACGCGGGCGGCGGCCCCGACAACATCACCGCGCTGCTGCTGGGCGTGGAGCCGCTGGAGGTGAAGCATGGATAATCTCATCGGCAAGACGCTGGACGGGCTCTACACCATTCAGGAGCTCATCGGCGCAGGCGGCATGGCCAACGTCTACAAGGCCGTGGTCTCTGCCCCCGGCGGGCCTGTGCCGGAAGGCACGGTGGTGGCCGTCAAGGTGCTGCGTCAGGAGCTGATGCATGACGCCGACCTTGTCCGCCGCTTCAAGAACGAGTCCAAGGCCATCTCCCTGCTCAACCACCCCAACATCGTCAAGGTCTACGACGTCTCTGTCAGCGAAAACTTACAGTATATCGTGATGGAGTGCGTGGAGGGCATGACCCTCCGGGAGTACCTCAACGAGCGGGGCGGCAAAATAACCAGCCGGGAGACCGTCCACTTTATCGCCCAGATCCTCCGCGCCCTCGACCACGCCCACCGCAACGGCGTCGTCCACCGGGACATCAAGCCCCAGAACATCATGCTGCTGGACAACGGCCAGCTGCGGATGATGGACTTTGGCATCGCCCGCATCTCCCGGGCCGAGAACCAGATACAGAACGGCAAAAAGACCATGGGCAGCGTCCACTACATCAGCCCCGAACAGGCGAAGGGGGAGGAGACCGACCCCAAGAGCGACATCTACTCCGTGGGCGTCATGATGTACGAGATGCTCTCGGGCAGGCTGCCCTTCGACGCCGACGACATGGTGGAGGTGGCCCGCAAGCAGATCCGGGACACCCCGAAGCCGCTGGCAGAGCTTGCCCCGGAGGTGCCGCTGGGCCTCGTCCAAATCACGGAACGCGCCATGGCAAAGCTGCCGGTCAACCGGTATTCCAGCGCCGCAGAGATGCTGGAAGCGCTGGACGCCTACGTGCAGGACCCCTCCGTCACGTTCCAGTATCAATATGTAAAGGAAGAACCTGAAAAGGTGGTGAATGACCCCATGCCGCAGAAACGCAGCATCCGCAGACCCCCGGAGAGACCGGCGGCGAATCCCGCCCGCCCCAAGGCTAAGGCGAAAAAGAAGAAGCGCAGCGGCTTTATGCCGGTGCTGCTGGGCATCACGACGGCCTTTGCGCTGGCCTGTGCGGCCCTGTGCTGGACCATCCTGAACGATTCCAGCAACATCATGACCAAAAGCGACGACATCGTGCTGGGCGATTTCAGCGGCATGACCCAGGACGAGGTGAACGCCTCTGAGCAGGTGGCCTCCGGTCAGGTGGTCGTCAACTGGGAAGAGGAGTACAACAACGACTACGCCGCAGGCTATGTCTACAAGCAGTCGCCGGTGGCGGGCCGCACCGTCCGCGAGGGCCAGAGCGTGACCCTCACCGTCAGCCTCGGCATCCACTACGTCACCGTCCCCGACCTGACCAACTACGTGCAGGCCGACGGCGAACAGCAGCTGAAGGACCTGGGCGTGTCGGTGCTGGTCACTCAGGCCGTGGATGAGTCGGTGGCCGCAGGCTCCATCATCCGCACCGACCCCGCCGCAGGCAGTCAGGTGGCCGCAGGCACCACGGTGGTGATCTACGTCAGCCGCCCGCAGGTGGCCACCACCACCAAAGTCCCCAGCCTCATCGGCATGAACGTGGACGACGCCCGCACCCTGCTGGTGCAGCGGAAACTGGGTCTGGGCAGCCAGACCGAGCAGTACAGCGACCAGCCCGTGGGCAGCATCATCAGCCAGAACCCCGGCGAGGGCGCATCGGCCAAGCTGAACACCCGGGTCAGCGTCGTGGTCAGCGCAGGCCCCGAGCCTGCACCGGAACCCGAAGCACCCAGCGAGAGCACCGCCGGCAGCGGCGGCTCCGGCGGCTGGTTGGGCGGCCTCTTCGGGGGCAGCAGCTCTTCCAGCGAGAGCACCGGCGCCAGCTCGTCTTCGTCCACCGGCGGCGGTCTCAGCGACTGGTGGACGTCCTGGCTGGGCTGAAGGAGTAGGTATGACAGGTTATATCACAAAAGGCATCGGCGGATTTTATTACGTTAAGACGTCGGAAGGCATCGTGGAGTGCAAGCCCCGGGGCATCTTCCGCAAGCAGAAGATCACCCCCGTGGCGGGCGACGTGGTGACGCTGGAGACCGAGAACGGCGGGGCGGTCATCGCGGACATCGCGCCCCGGCGGAACATCTTCGTCCGCCCGCCCATGGCGAACCTCGACGTGCTGTTCCTCGTGGCAAGCACCACCCAGCCCACCCCCAGCACCCTCGTGCTGGATAAGCTCTCGGCCATCGCGGTGGACAAGGGCGTCCAGCCCGTCATCGTCTGCACCAAAAGCGACCTCGCCGAGGCGGAGTTCCTGCGCAGCGCCTATGAAAAATCGACCCTGCCCTTCATCCGCATCGACTACGCCACCGGCGAGGGTCTGGACGACATCAAACACTGGATCAATGGCCGTCTCTGCGCCTTCTGCGGCAACTCCGGCGTGGGCAAATCCACCCTGCTGAACGCCCTCCTGCCCGATGTGGAGCGCCAGACCGCCGCCATCAGCCAGAAGCTGGGCCGTGGCCGTCACACCACCCGCGAGGTGACGATTTTTGAAGCCTTCGGGGGCCGCATCGCCGACACCCCGGGCTTCGCCAGCCTCGAGGCCAGCCGGGCGGGCTTCATCCCGAAAGAAAATCTGGAACACGCCTTCCCGGAGTTCGGGCCTTACCTCGGCGCGTGCCAGTTCACCGGCTGTTCCCACCGCTCCGAGAAGGGCTGCGCCGTCCGCGCCGCCCTCGCGGAAGGCAAGCTCTCCCAGACCCGCTACGACAGCTACTGCGCCATGTACGATGAGGTCAAGGATGTGAAGGAGTGGCAGAGGAGGGGGTCGTAATGTCCCGCTGTGTTATCATTTCCGCCTGCCCGGTCAGCGCCTCGCTGGCGTCGGCCCTGCGGCCCGGCGACACCATCATTGCCTGCGACGCGGGCTACCGCAACTGTGCGCCGCTCCACTGCCGCCCCGACATCATCGTGGGCGACTTCGACACCGCGCCCTGCCCGGCGCAGGAGGGCGGCGACACCATCATCCTGCCCCACGTCAAGGACGACACCGACACCGAGTACGCGGCAAAGCTGGCCTCCGAAAAGGGCTTCGACGAGGCGCTGCTGCTGGGTGTACTGGGCGGCAGACGCCTCGAGCATACGCTGGCCAACCTCTGCACCGGCCTCGGCCTCGAACAGCGGGGCGTCCGGGCCACGCTTCTGGACGAGCGCAGCCGCATCACCTTCGTGATGCCCGGTGAGACCCGCCGCTACCCTAGGAATGAGTATTTCTACCTCTCGGTCTTCCCGATGGAGGGCAGGGCAGAGGGAGTCTCGGAGCGGGGCTCCTTCTACGAGCTGACCGACGCCGTCCTCACCGCAGGCTACCCCCTCGGCGTCAGCAACGAGTATGCCGAGGGCTCCGACTGCATCACCATCTCCACCCAAAAGGGCGCGCTGGTGGTGGTGGAGACGGTGCCGGACGGGCCGATCCTGAGCTGAACCGGAACATTCCGGGCGCAGACCGCCTATAATGGCGTATCAAGCGACGAAAGGTGGTCGGCTCTATGCAGGTGGTCGTTCTCAAAAGCCCCAAGTGCCTGAGAGGCTTGCTCCGGAGGCTGTTCGGCATAAAAAAGGAGAGAGAAGAGTGAAGTGTGATTTCAACCAGGCGGATGCCATGCAGGCCGCAGCAGATGACGATGTGCTGGCCTCTTCGCTGAAGCTGATGGACCGTAACAAGCACGTATATGAGGAACTTGCAAAATGAAAGCAGCAGGCTTGTAAACTTTTTGTGCAACGCTTGACTTTTGCGGGGAATGGCATATAATAAAAGCATAAGAGATAAGAGTACTCATGGTGCTCGCCAAAGCAAAAGAAACCCCCCTCACGGAGTTGCCGCTCCGAAAGGGGGTTTCCTTATTTAGTGCTTACGGCCCGTAGACAATCCGTCAAGCCACTTGCAAAAGAAAAGGCTCTGTCTTAGTACAACCTCTCAGTCTCACTTCGTTCGACAGCTCCCCTAGTAGGGGAGCCTCTG